>Ga0209058_1000613_pt1 | contig 30852 bp, 31 predicted proteins | sample GraSoiAngelo_147_FD_185904 | JGI IMG/M metagenome (GOLD analysis project Ga0209058, IMG submission 185904) | Grasslands soil microbial communities from the Angelo Coastal Reserve, California, USA - 14_1009_05_40cm (SPAdes) (version 2) | ecosystem: Environmental > Terrestrial > Soil > Grasslands ... | reverse complement strand
AACATTCCCCGGATACGCACAGTCCCATACTGACGCCAATTCATTTGGTGTTCCTTTCTGTTCTATCGGGGGGCGCGCAGCACAGTGGAGAAAACGTGCAACTTCATCCATCCCGGCGACGTCGCCTGCCGGACAATAGCCGGCCCCATGCCGTTGTTTCTCTCCATGAGCCGCCGGCTCAGAAGATCTAAACCAAGCGGATGAAACGGCAGGTTTACTGGCTTGCTTGAGATTGTCTGAACGCGCCGAAGTGTACCACGGAAAGTGCGTTTTCAGCTCTGCGCTTAGACTTGCCCGAAACACCTGCACCGAGGGGCTGCATGATTTCGTACGTGCCGAGTTTAGTGCTCGCTACTCAAGCATCTTCCGAAGCCGCCCAATACCGCACGCCGTATTTTTGCGACGAAAAGCAGCTAGCAATTCGTCGCGAGTGGAATATTTTCTCTCAAGTTGAAAACGGTATGACCTAAAGGAACAATGGCGTCGGAAGGAGATACGACTCTGATGCGCCTGATTACTGGATTTTTGACTCTGATCATGGTTTGGCCGGTCGTGCTGATCGCCGAAACCGAGCAGGAGCGGCTCGCGGATAGTGCTCAAGTGTTGGAAGAAATCTTGAATATTCCTGACGCGCTGCCCAAGGAATTGCTCAACAAGGCTGAATGTGTGGTGGTTCTGCCGTCCGTCAAGAAGTTTGCTCTCGGCTTCGGCGGGAGTTATGGACGGGGAGCCCTGGTCTGCCGGACGGGGAAAAACTTCACCGGTCCGTGGGGCGCACCGGCAATGTATCGCCTGGAGGGCGGAAGCATCGGCCTACAACTGGGAGGTAATGCCACCGATTTCCTGCTCCTTGTGATGAACCCCGGAGGCGTAGAGTCGTTGCTGCGAAGCAAGGTGAAGCTGGGCGCCGACGCTGTCGTCGCAGCCGGTCCGAAAGGACGCGCGGCCATGGCTGCCACCGACGCTTACATGCGCGCCGAAATCCTGACATATTCCCGTTCGCGCGGTCTGTTTGCCGGTGTATCGCTTGAAGGCTCCACGCTGCGTCAGGACAGCAAATCCAACGAAACCCTTTATGGGAACAAGATCACTGCGCAAGAAATCGTGAGGGACGGCAAAGGAGGCGGGGGGCAGCGTCTGGTCAGTGTGTTGCAGAACGCATCTCCCCGGAATGAATCGGACCCCGTTTCGTTGAAATAGGCAACGGAACACCTTAAACGTACCCGGTACACCACAAATCACGGATCGAGGATTTTCTTCGGCGACAGAGTGAAACACTTCGCGCGTACGCAGAGGAAGTGCTGGCGCACTGCTACGCTGGAGAGCGGACAAGCAGCGGCTACCGAAACGAGACTACCGGCACGCTACGCTTTCCGGTCCTGCCATTCTTCGTACCAGGCCATCTGGATAGCCTCTAACTTTTTTTCATTGGAGTTTTTGGGATCGTCCTTGAATCCCTCCAGGTTAACGACCCATTTATATAAGTCGGTGAAACGAACGGTTAATGGGTCGATATCCGGGAACTTGTCGGCCAGGGCAATGGCAATGTTCTCAGGGTTCGTCCAGGTCAATGATTGGCTCATTGGATTTCTCTCACCCGTTTGTCTTTGAGCGCTTTTGAAATCGCGGCATTCATAATCAGTTCCGCCAGATGCAGCGTGGCGTTGCTCAGCCGTTCAATGGATTGGCGAATAACTTCATGGTCGTTCGTCCGCATCACTTCGCGCAGGCGGGCGCTTGCGGCGGCGATTTCCGTCTTTTCTTCTTCGGATAGGTTCGCGTATTGTTCGTCCGCAATTCCCTTGGCTGTTGCGTTCAGGACTGTCTCCGCCTCATTGCGTGCCTCGATGACGAGGCGTGCCGAGATATCTGCCTCGGCATACTCGAATGACTCGAGGATCATCTGTTCGACTTGCTCATCAGTCAGGCCGTACGTCGGCTTCACTTCGATCGATTGATGCTTATTCGTCCGTTGCTCCTGAGCAGACACGCTGAGTATGCCGTCGGCGTCGATCAGAAACTTCACCTCAATCCTAGGCAGACCTGCCGGCATTGGCGGAATGTCCTTCAAGTCGAACTGCGCAAGACTGCGGCAGTCTTTGACGAGTTCGCGTTCACCCTGAAGGACGTGGATCTTGACGTTCGTTTGGCCATCAATGAACGTTGTGAACATCTCAGTAGCAGACGCAGGAATGGTCGAGTTGCGAGGAATAATTTTCGACATCACCCCGCCCATTGTCTCGATACCAAGCGACAACGGCGTCACGTCCAGCAGCAACATGTCGCGCCTGCTCCCAGCAAGAATATCGGCTTGGACAGCCGCACCGAGGGCGACAACTTCGTCAGGATTCAACTCGGTGTGTGGAACCCGGCCAAACAGTTCTTGCACGCGCAGGCGAACGAGAGGAATTCGAGTGGAGCCGCCGACCATCACCACTTCGTCAATATTTGCAGGATTTAAAACCGCGTCCTGCAAAGCCTGGCGGCAGGGACGCAGTGTGCGTTCGATGATGGGATCAATGAGCTTGTTGAATTCTTCGCGCGTGAGAGAACGGCGATACTGCAGTTCCTGAACTGTAATATCTGCACGATCGGCGGCTGAGAGTTCTTCCTTCGCTTTATTAACGGCCTTTCGAATTGCTTGGAGCTGGTGAATATCCGGTCTTTGGCTCAGGTCGTTCAAGACAAGACGCATGAGAATCTCGTCGATATCGTCACCGCCAAGATGCGTATCCCCGCTCGTTGAGAGCACCTCGAAGATGCCGTCCTTCAGCTTCAAGATGGAAATGTCGAACGTCCCGCCGCCGAAATCATAGACAGCAATGGTTCCTTGCTTCCGCTTATCCAGACCGTATGCGAGCGACGCTGCAGTTGGCTCGTTGACGATGCGCAGAACGTCCAGGCCGGCGATACGCCCGGCGTCCTTAGTCGCCTGGCGTTGCGCGTCATTGAAGTACGCTGGAACCGTGATGACTGCGTTCTTGATCTCTTCGCCTAAGGCGGTTTCGGCGTTGCGTTTCAGTTCACGAAGGATGAATGCGGAAAGCTCCGGTGGCGTGTAGTCACGGCCGAAAATGTTCAAGCGGATGATATGCTCGCTTTCGGGTGCCACCTCGAAAGGAAGCAAGGGCAAATCCTCACGCACATCTTCGGTGCCTTTGCCCATGAATCTCTTGATCGAGAAGACCGTGTTTCTGGGCCTTTCAACCATCTTTTCCTTCGCAGGATTTCCGACAAATGTGGTTCCACCTTCGTCGAAATAAATCACCGACGGCACGAGCATGCTGCCGTCTCGTCCTGGAAGCACACGCGGTGTGCCATCTTCCACAATCGCGACCAGGCTGTTCGTTGTTCCTAAATCAATTCCTACAATCTTCGGCATTGGTTTCCTTTAATGACCCTCTCCCTCTGGGAGGACGTAAGGGTGAGGGTTCAGGTCGATTCGAATCCTGAAACCCTCACCCGCGGCTTCGCCGCGCTCCTCTCCCAGCGGGAGAGGGACTCAGCCTCAGCCCCCTAAGTCTCTCTCCAGATTCCTTATATACGATGACTCCGACAAAATTTCGGTCAGTCTCGCCAATTGCTCGTTGAGCTTCGCTTCGGGCTGACCGCTTTTCACCAGCTCATCCCATTCGAGCGAGGCCTGTTGGAGTTCGGCATCGAAGCGCTTCCGTTTTTCTTTGATCAGGGCGCGCAGCGAATCGGCTTCTTCAACGGAGGCTGTTCCACCCTTGACTTCTTCAAGCCGTTCATTGATCTCGAAAACCTCCATCAACAACGCCTGCGGTACTTTGCTGCTGTCGGGTTTGAAGCCGTAAAGGCTGAGGAGGTACTCGACCCGACGCACAGGGTGGCGCAAAGTCCGATAGGCATCGTTCAGCAGAGCGGTCATCCGCACGGCCTGTGTTTTTTCGGATGGAGATGCAGTCGTAAAGTAGTCCGGGTGGTACTTACGGCTCAGTTCGTGAAACGTTTTTTCGAGAGCTAAGGTGTCGATGCCCAACTGTCTGGGCAAACCAAACACCTCGAAGTAATCCATGTTGAAAGAGCGCTTCGCGCCGCGCTTGCGCTATGCGGGGACGGCCTCGTGGCTTCGACTTTATCCGTAGCGGGACTTAATGAGACGCCTTAAGTCGAAAATGAGCTACCGCAGCCACAGCTCTTTTTAGCATTGGGATTCATGAAAACGAATCCCTTGCCCATGAGCCCGCTGTCGTAATCCAGAACCGTTCCGTTCAAATAAATATAGCTCTTCAAATCGCAAAACAGTTTAACGTTCTCGCGTTCGAACACTTTGTCGCCGGTACGTGATTGGCTTTCGAACGTGAGATTGTAGGAAAGACCCGAGCATCCTCCGCCCTTCACGCCGACGCGCAGGCCGGCGGCCTGGACGCCTTCCTTCTGCATCATCCGCCGAACTTCTTCGACGGCTTTCTCTGTGATCTCAATTGCCATTGCTTATTAGTCGTCCTATCAGTATGGCGCATTCCCCTCTTCGCAGAGGAGGGGTGTCGCGACAGCTTTAATAGAAGCCGGCGCGCCCAGGTGGTCAGTTCAGCGAAAGGTTGCTCCGGTCTGACCACCCCGTCTGCGCCGCCAGCCCGCCGGCTGTCGGCGCATCCACCCCTCCTCTGCGTGGAGGGGAATAGCACCCCTGATCAGGACGTCAAACCGTCTCCGTGCTTCTTCTTCCAATCCGTGACCGCAGCTTTGATCGCATCTTCGGCGAGAACTGAGCAATGGATCTTCACCGGTGGAAGGCTAAGTTCTTTGACGATATCCGTGTTTTTGATCGCCAGGGCTTCACCCAGAGTCTTGCCCTTGACCCATTCGGTCGCCAGGCTGGAGCTGGCAATCGCACTGCCGCAGCCAAATGTCTTAAATTTGGCGTCCTCGATGACTCCGGATTCTTCATTAACTTTGATCTGAAGCTTCATTACGTCGCCGCACTCCGGCGCTCCTACAAGGCCGGTGCCCACATTGGGATCCTCTTTGGGAAGAGAACCGACGTTGCGTGGATTGTTGTAGTGATCAATTACTTTGTCTGAATATGCCATTTCTTCTCCTGTTCGCATTCCCCTCCTCTGCGAGGAAAGGAATGTAGCACCTGCTTATGCCTCAGTCGCCCAATGAACCGACTTCAAATCGATACCCTCTTTCGCCATTTCGTATAAAGGCGACAGTTCACGCAGCCGGCGAACAACCTCGGTCACGCGGCCGGCAACATAATCCACTTCTTCCTCGGTGTTGAACCTGCCGATGCCAAAGCGGATCGACGTATGCGCCAGATCCTCGCCAACGCCAAGTGCTTTCAAAACGTAAGACGGCTCGAGACTCGCCGAGGTACACGCGGACCCGGACGACACCGCGACATCATTGATGCCCATCAACAGTGATTCGCCTTCAACATACGCGAAGCTCATGTTCAGATTGCCCGGCAACCGCCTTTGAAGGTCCCCATTGATGTAGATCTCGTCCAGTTCCCGTTCCAGCGTCGTGCGCAATCTTTCGCGCAGCCTGAACATTTCGGCCGATTCCTTCGGCATTTCTTCCCGAGCAATCTGCGCAGCTTTTCCGAAGCCGGCAATTCCGGGAACGTTCAGAGTGCCGGACCGCATGCCCCGCTCATGGCCACCACCGTCGATGATCGGCGTCAGCAGCACGCGCGGGTTGCGGCGGCGCACGTAGAGAGCGCCAACACCTTTTGGCCCGTAAAACTTATGGGCGGAGAGCGAGGCGATGTCGACGTTCATTTCGTTCACATTGAACGGCACCTTGCCGGCGGCCTGGACCGCATCCGTATGAAACAGGACGCCCCGCTCACGCGCGATTTTGCCGATTGCTTTGATGTCTTGAATGACACCGACTTCATTGTTGGCGGTCATGATCGAGATGAGGATCGTTTTGTCCGTAATAGCTTTACGGAGATCATCCAGATCAACGAGTCCTTTACTGTCGACCGGCAGAAATGTGACTCGGAATCCTTCCTTTTCCAGATGCTTGCAGGTGTCAAGGATCGCTTTGTGCTCGGTAACCGCCGTGATGATGTGATCGCCCTTCTCGCGATACATCCACGCAACGCCCTTGACGGCCAAATTGTCGGATTCAGTGGCGCCACTGGTGAAGACAATCTCGCGCGCATCAGCGCCAATCAACGCCGCTATCTGTCTCCGAGCCTCTTCGACCGCTTCTTCGGCTTCCCAGCCGAATTTGTGGTTGCGGCTGGCGGCATTCCCAAACTGGTCCGTCAGATAAGGCATCATTGCCTTGAGCACCCGCGGATCGAGCGGCGTTGTCGCGTGATTGTCCATGTAAATAGGCAACTTAACCATTTTGGTTTCCTCTTTTCGCGTCGTGGGCTTCTATTTCGGGCACGCTATTCTTGAGGCTGTGCGCTACCTCTAGTTGGTCGCAAGTTCGTAGATCGAAGTGTCTCCCAACACCCTCACGACCTTTGCTTTGATTTTCAACAACGGATCTCTTACCGAGCACATCTGCAATTGCTGGCAATCATCACCGCGCTCACAGGGCGTAATGGAAATCGGTCCCTCCAGGGCCTCGACCACATCCACAATGGAGATCGTCGCCGGATCCCTCGCCAATATGTATCCTCCGTTGATCCCTTGTTGCGATGCCAGCAATCCTTTTCGCACTAATCTTTGCAACACCTTAGCCAGCAACTCGGCGGGAATGTGATAACGAGCAGCTATCTCTCGTGCACTAATAGATTCTTCATTGTGTTGAGCTAAATGTTTCAAAGCGATCAGGCCGTAATCGGACTTCTTCGATAGCCGAAACATCAAGCACCGCCTTTTCTGACTAAATCCGACTATTTCGGTCGCACTTATAAATGTAAGGACTCGCGGCGCAAAAATCAAGCGTGATCTTGTTTAACTGCAGCGGCGCTCTGCGCAAAGCGTAAGATCCACCCTCTCCCGGCGTGCCAGCCCGCGAGCTGGCGCGCCGCCCTCTCCCAGAGGGGAGAGGGAAGTTCATTCACATCTTCGATAACCGCTGCGTCAGCTCACTAAGGAAAGGGCCTCCGTCAATGAAGAGATTCGCGGCACATGTTCAACTCCGGGATGTCGATTATCCCGATCAAGCAATGCAGCATGCAAACCGGCTCTCATTCCCGCTTCGACATCGTCGCGAAGGCTGTCACCTACCAAGAGGACCTCGGATGCCGGCACACCGAGTGCCTGGATGGCCGCGTCGAAAATTTCGCGGTCCGGCTTGCAGTAACCCGTTTCGCTCGAGAGCGTGACAGTGTCGAAAAAGTGCAGAATGTTCAGGCTCTTCATCACGGAATATATTCGGTTGTCAAAATTTGAAATGACACCAAGCTTGAGTCCGGACCGTTTCAGGTCTGTCAATGCTTCGATGGTATCCGGGAAGAGGACCCAACCTTCGGAACTCCGAAACCGCTCGTACACTTCATCGAAGAATTGGTCGAAGTTATCAACCATGCCGACCTCGCTGAAGACGCGATGCACGACGTCCTTCCACCATCCTTTCTGATCTTCGATCGACAGTGGACCGGCACCGCGAAATTGCCGCGCGAATGCCGCCTGGATCGCCTCAACTGGAGCCGTCGACCCGTACCGGCGCGCGATGCTGCCATAGATTTGGCCAACAGTACCGCGTGTCGTAAACAATGTCTCGGCCGCATCGAACAGCACGGCGCGAAATTTCCGGCCGATCATTCGGCTGCGTGATGGCGTTGTGATTGGACTTCGAGTGCGTTGAGATCAACCAACGATTTGCCGTTGTAGTCTTCAGCCCAGGGGATCCGGACAACCAGGAATTGCTTTGTCGCGACCAATTCCGAATGCCGGGAAGGCGATTCCCATTCGCTCGTGATATGCGTGCGGAAACCTGCCCGATGAAAAAACTGACGGAGGGTAGGTACAGCATCCTGGTAAGCGCCGTCCCAATTTTTGCCGAAATCATTACGTTCCAGGAACTGTTCCAACCGAGAAATCCATTCCAATTTCATAGAGGCGCAGTATTCTATCGCAATATGGCAAAGATTTATCCTTTTCGCAGTCTGCGATACGCGCCGGACAAGGTTCCGATAGAAAACGTTGTTACGCAGCCATACGACAAGATTTCGAGGGAAATGCAGGCCCGTTATTATGCAGCGCATCCGAACAACATTGTGCGCATTGTATTTGGCAAAACAGATCCATCAGATTCACCGGACAACAATGTTTACACACGCGCCGCAGCTTACTTGAAAGAATGGCGGTCAGGAGGAATCCTGCAGCAGCTTCCGGAGGCGGCCTTGATCGTTTACTTCCAACGATTCCAGGTCCCGGATCAAAATGAAATTCGGGTTCGAAAGGGCTTTGTCGGACTGGGCCAGTTGGAGGATTACGCGAATAAGGTCGTGTTTCCCCATGAGCGGACGTTGACGGGGCCCAAAAAAGACCGCCTCGAGCTGTTGCGCTACACACGAACTCAGTTCGAACAGATCTTCATGCTTTACGAGGATCCGGAACAGCGAATCGATCACGTCTTGGAAGAGATCACCCGGCGAACTCCAGACATTCGTCTGAAAGATGAGTATGGCGTGGAACACTCGATGTGGATTGTCACCGATCGTGAAAGGATGCGGTTCATTCAGGGACAGATGGAGAATAAAAAATTGATCATCGCCGACGGGCATCACCGATATGAAACGGCATTGGCTTATCGAGACGAGATGCGCGGAGAAAAGGGAAGCGATCGGCTGCCCATGGCATTTTTCAATATGAGCAGCCCGGGACTGACCATTTTGGCCACCCATCGCGTGCTTGCGAACGTACCAGAATTCGAGCCGAGCATTTTCTTTAAGCGGGCGGGAGAATTTTTTTACACGACCGAATCGTCAAAACCGGAACCTGGTACCGTCGGCGTTTTCGTGGATGATCGATTATCCTACCTGCAGCTTCGGCCTTCCGTGGATCTGCGTTCGCTGATGCCGGATCTGTTGGAGAAACAGCGCGCGCTCGACGTTTTTATTTTGCACCGTTTGCTCTTGGAGAAATGCCTCGGGATTAGAGAAGACGCCGTGAAGAACGAAAGCTACATCACGTATGTGCGTGGGCGCGAGGAGGCCATCGGCGCGGTGCGAGATCGAAAAGCTCAAGTCGCTTTTTTGCTCAATCCAACCCGTCTGGATCAGTTACGTGATATTGCACTGGAAGGCAGTGTCATGCCGCAAAAATCAACCGACTTTTACCCGAAGCTGCTGTCCGGTCTGACGATGTACGCACTGGATTAACCCTATTCCCCTCCTCTGCGAGGAGGGGAATCAGTCTGCCAAACGAACTTCGACGAGGTTGTCGTAGAACGTGGCTCCCCCGCCAAGGTCGGTAACCTCTTCGGATGTTGTGCTGTTGGCGTTACGCCCGCCGGGGACAAGTTTATTCCACCAGATGGATGGTGCGCACACGACGCCGGATCTTGTGCGATCGGTCACCACGGCTCGCGCGAGGAAACTGCCGCGGTTATTGAAGATATGTACCGGAGAGCCATCGGCGATATGCCGGGCCGCAGCATCCGTCGCATGAATCTCGAGCGTCGGTCCCAACTCCTTTTCTTGAAAGAGATTCACGAAAGTCGAATTAAGAAAGTGATGCGCGGGAGGCGAAATCAATACCAGGGGAAATTCCCGGGCGAGCGCGGGATTGGAGATCCGGTCCTCACGGGGAGGGATGTAAGTCGGCAGCGGATCCAGATCCTTGAGGCGTTCGGAATAGAATTCGCACTTGCCTGATGGTGTTGGAAAGTTGCCTTCGGCGAAGGGCGCATCGCCAATCCGAAGCGAGACCCAACCCTTCCGTCTCAATTCATCAAGAGTAATCCCACTTACTCCGGCCAAAGCCTGACGCACTAGATCTTCATCGGAATCCTGGAAACATCGATCGTCAAAGCCCATGTGTTTCGCGAGAAGACGGAAAATCTCCGTATTGGGCTTGCTTTCGCCAAGAGGCCGGATCGCGGGGCTGTTCAGCATTGCATACGTGTGTCCATAGGCACGGTGAATGTCGAGATGCTCGAGTTGTGTCGTCGCCGGCAAAAGAATGTCCGCGTAATCCGCGGTGTCCGTCTGAAAATGCTCGAGAACAACTGTAAACAAGTCCTCACGTTTGAAGCCCTCGAGCACGCGTTGCTGGTTCGGTGCTATGGCTCCCGGATTGGTGTTGTAAACAACGATGGCCCGCACCGGCGGATTTGCATTCGTGAGTGCCTCGCCCAATCGGCTCATGTTGATTGTTCTGGGACGGCTCTGGATCAAGTCCGGACGTTCGAGAGCCGCATAGTTGTATTTGAAAAATCCGCTCGTGCTCAAAACTGCTCCGCCACCCGGATAGCGCCACGATCCGATCAAGGCAGGTAAACAGAAGATATTTCGAACCGCCATACCGCCGCCGGCGTGCCGTTGCAGGCCGTAGTTCACACGAATGAACGCCGGCGAATGAGTGGCATATTCGCGTGTGATGCGTTCGATTGTGGTTTCGGAAACTCCGGTGATCTCGCTGACGCGTGAAGGAGGATATTCCTCGACCCGCTGTTTCAAAGCGTCAAAGCCGATGGTGTAGCGGTCGATGTAATCCTGATCCTGAAGACCGTCGCGAATGATGACGTGCATCATCCCTAGCGCCAAGGCGCCATCAGTACCGGGCATGATCGGAATGTGTTCATCAGACTGCTCACCCGTTCTGGTCCGCAGCGGATCAATCGTGACAATCTTCGCCCCATGCGAGCGGGCTTTAAGGATGTAACGCCACAAGTGAATGTTCGAAGTGATGATGTTCGATCCCCAGATCAGGATGGACTTCGCCTGATCGACGGTCTCCGGGTTGGTTCCCACCGAAGCGCCCACGGTGTAGCGCATGCCGAACATGCCTGCTGTCGAGCAGATCGTTCGATCCAGCAAAGATGCTCCAAGCCGATGAAAGAACCTCCGATCCATACTTCCGCCCTGAAGGAGGCCCATGGTGCCTGCGTAGCTGTAGGGAAGAATCGACTGAGGATTTTGCTCCGCGATCGCCTTCAGCCTGGCGGTGACCGTTTCGAGGGCTTCGTTCCATGAGATCCGTTCGAATTTTCCTTCGCCTTTGCGGCCGGCGCGTTTCATTGGATAAAGCAGGCGGTCTTTGTGATAGGTACGCTTCTCATAGTGGGCAACCTTCACGCATAAGCCGCCATGGGTGTAAGGATTTTCCGGATCCCCTTTGACACGAACGGCGCGTCCGCTGCCGTCTAGTTCCACCAGCATGGCGCACGTATCGGGGCAATCGTGAGGGCAAACGGCTCGAATGATCTGGTTAGACATTTTTAGTTCCAGTTCCAGCTCGGTACGCGACCTCAGCAACGGCTTTCTTCATCGAACCGAGCAACTCGCCTCGCCGATGATACAGTCCCTTTACAGGTCTCGCTTTTCGTTTCGCAATCGCGTATGCGGTCAGTAGAGGCAAGCCTATAGTCGAGTCCACGTAACAGACAACAGCGTCGGGCAACCGCTCAGGATCCACTTTACCCCATGTGACGGCCTCTGCCGGAGTTGCTCCGGAGAGTCCTCCCGTGTCCACGCGCGCGTCCGTAAACTGCAGATAGTAATCATGACCCTTCTCATCAAGCCCAAGCACTTCCTGGATCTGCGGCTCGGTTTGAAGAACGAAATTTTTCGGTGAGCCGCCGCCGATGATGAGAATCGCGCTTTTTTGACCGCTCTTCTTTGCGCCGTAGACGATCGCGGCAGTTTCATTCACGTCGGCATTCACATCAAATTGAAGTTTGTTGCCGTGGAGAGCTTTTGCCGCCACGTTCATTCCGATCGAACTGTCGCCTGGAGAAGACGTATAGATCGGGATGCCTAATTCATATGCCGCTCCGAGGAGCGATTTGTTCTTCAGTCCTAGCAGGCGGCTGCGTTCCAGAACGTATTTGCCTGCCAGGTAATGGAACTCGGCGGTGCTCATCGTTCGTTGAAATTCGGGAGCGCTGATCGTCTCGCGAAAGAACTCGTCGGTTTTAAGAAGGACGTCGTATTGAAAGAAAATATCGTAAATCCGGACGACGCCTTCCTCACGTAAAAGGCGGTCGTCCAAATTGTGCAACCCACGCTGCATCTGAAGTCCTATCCCGAAATGCGTGTCGTGATAAAGATTGGCACCGGTGGAAACGATCCAGTCGATAAACCCGGCCCGCATGAGAGGTATGATGGCTGCCATCCCGATTCCGGCCGGCGTCATTGCGCCTGAAAGACTCATACCGACTGTCACATCGTCGGCCAGCATCCGCCCGGCGAAAAGCTGGCATGCTTCGCGAAAACGCGCGGCGTTATATGCGTTGAAGGTGTTGTCGATCAAGTCGACTATCGAAATATTCGCGTCAATGGCAGGCGGTTCAATAGGCTGTCCACGCAGGAATCGACTTTTATTCTTCATCCCGACTCCATTTTACCTGCATATAATGTGGCGATGGCAAACGAAGGACATATAGCGTCGATACAAGAGGCACTGCAGCTGCACAAACTCGATGGGTGGTTGTTCTACAGCTTCAGGGGAAGCGATCCGATCGCAGAAAACATCTTGCGATTGGATCATGCAAAGTTCACGACCCGCCGTTGGTTTTACTTTGTTCCAGCAACGGGCACACCCGAGAAGATTGTCCATGCCATAGAGACCGGTACGCTCGACAGTTTGCCGGGCGACAAACGCGTCTATCTGCCTTGGCAGCAACTGCATCAACACTTGCGTGAGACGCTTGTCAGCGCCAAAAAAATTGCGATGCAGTATTCGCCGCTGAACACGATCCCTTACATCTCGCGCGTTGATGCTGGAACGATCGAATTGGTCCGGAGCTTTGGTATCGAGGTCGTTTCATCCGCGGATCTCGTTCAGGTCTTCGAAGCGGTGTGGAGCGACGAGCAGTTGGAAAGCCATCTGTATGCCGCCAAACACATGCGCGAGATCGTCGACGAAATCACGAAAGAGGTGCGCAGGCGCGTTCGGGACAACGCCGCCATCAATGAACTCGAGATCCAGGATTTCATACTCAAGCAGTTTGATCGCCGCGACCTGACCGCCGGACACCCTCCGATTGTGGCGATTAACGCCCACAGCGCCGATCCGCACTACGCACCGAATGCTGGTGACAATCTTCCAATGAAAAAAGGCGATTTTTTGCTGGTAGACATGTGGTCCAAGCGGCGGACACCGCATGCCGTCTATGACGACATCACATGGACGTTCTTCATTGGTGAGACGGTTCCCGCGGAACATCAGAAGATATTCAATGTGGTCCGTGATGGCCGCGACGCAGCAATAAAGGCCGTACAGTCCCGGTATTCGTCGGGCGAAGTTCTCTATGGGTGGCAAATTGACGAGGAGGCTCGCCGGTCGATCACGAAGGCCGGGTTTGGCGAGTACTTTCTGCATCGCACGGGTCATTCCATTCACGAGGAGGTCCATGGCAATGGAGCTAATATTGACAATCTCGAAACTCAGGACAACCGGCGCTTAATGGCGCGAACCTGCTTCTCCATCGAGCCAGGTGTGTATTTGAAAGGGACCTTTGGCGTCCGCAGCGAGGTGGATATGTACTTGTCCGACAAAGAAGCTATTGTGACGGGTCCACCGATACAATCCGAAGTGATCCCGGTTCTGAGATAGGAGGTGTCCATGCGTGTTCTCCTGGCGGTTGTGTTCCTTGTGATCTTCGTTGTTCCCGCGGTGGCGATCGATGACAAAATTGCCGATCGACTTTGGGAATCTTCAAAAGTCCTCGACGAGCTGATCCAGGCTCCCGATTCCGAGATCCCCAAGCCTCTTCTCAAACGAGCCGAGTGTGTCGCTGTGATTCCAGGTCTGAAAAAGGCAGCGTTTGGCTTCGGCGGGCAGCTTGGCCGGGGAGCCGTCTCGTGTAAGAAGGATGCGGGGAACGGACCATTCGGACCGCCGGCTATGATTTCCATAACGGGCGGCAGTTTCGGATTTCAGATCGGTGGCCAGGAGACCGATATCGTGATGCTGTTCATGACGCCCGATAGTCTGAAGCACCTTCTGCGAGACAAGGTCACGTTAGGGGTTGACGCTTCCGCTGCTGCCGGGCCGAAAGGCAGGGAAGCATCCGCCGATACGTCTGCCACCATGCGGTCGGAGATTCTCGTTTATTCGCGAGCCCGCGGCGTCTTTGCCGGCATTTCTTTGCAGGGCGCCGTCCTGCGCCCCGATAAGGACGCGAATCAGAACCTTTACAGCCGGCAGGTGGACATTCGAGAACTTGTGGAAAAGGGCGATTTGCCGGTTCCCCAGCCAGCCCGCAAGTTCGTGCAATCGGTATCGCAGGCGACCTTAGGAAAGTAACTCGGGGAGTCTTTCTACAAACTTGGAACGCGGAATCACCTCAGTGGCACCGGCCTCTTCCGCTCTGCGTTTCAGGTCTACCTGAACGTGCGATACAAAGGCCACTATCGGAGCCAGATGTGTTCTTTTCAGTTTTTTGATTTCACTGATGGAGTCGAATGCAGTTGAGTTGAGATCCACGCAAATCCGTGCGACCTCCTGCGGTACGTCTTCAGCGCAGCGGCAAAACAAAATTTCAGAGCCCAACTGTTTGGCCGCGGCGGAAATCTTGGACGAAAAAAACAAGTCGTCGACAAGAGCTGCGATTTTCATCCCTATATAATAGAGAATAATGCTATCGGAATATTATCAAGCCGCCACGCGCGCGGCAGCGCTCGCTGAGAAGGATTGGTTCGGCATGATCAAGCTTACGGGTGGCGAGCGTGTGCCGTGGCTGCAAGGGATGCTGACCAACGATGTCGAAAAACTTCTGTCCGGGTCCGGCTGCTATGCCGCGCATCTGACGCCTCAAGGAAAGATTGTGGCCCACATGCAAGTGCTCGTGGACGATGATGCGGTTTGGTTGTGCCTGGAGCGTGCAGTGGTTCCGAAGCTGCTTGCCGCATTCGACAAGCTGCTCATCATGGAAGACGTGCAAATGTTCGACGTCTCGGACGATTATTCGATTCTTGCCGTAATTGGGCCGAAGGCTGCCGCCGCGCTGGAATCATGGATCGATGAACCTCTGAAAATCGCCGGAAAATACTCTCATCGGAAAATTGATGACTCGCGGATTGTGGTGTCCGATCTCGGATATGACGTTTGGGTCCCTCGCGGGAAAGCGGACAAAGTTCTCCGATTTCTTGCCCAGAGCGGCGCAACCGCGATTGATCATGGTACCTGGGACGTGTTGCGGACCGAAGCGGGCATTCCTGTTTATGGCGTTGATATCGATGAGACCACAATGATGCCCGAAATTGGCGAAGCTGGAATCAGCTATGAAAAAGGCTGCTACATTGGTCAAGAAGTTGTGGCTAAAGTGAAATACATCGGCCATGTCAACCGGCGGTTCGTCGGATTAACACTATCAGGAGGCGAGTTGCCTAAGCTGAAGAGTCCGATCCGCAAAGGAGGACGCGAAGTCGGTTATCTGACAACCACATTGTTCTCGCCCGGACTCAACAAGCCGATCGCCCTCGGATTCGTTACCAGGGCGGCCTATGGTTCCGGCAGCGAGGTTGAAGTAGTCAGCAACGAGAAAGCATTGCCGGCAGTGATTGTGGATTTGCCATTCAAACTTTAGAAGTTGCCGTTTCGGGGCTTGAAATCTGACACGCGCGACAGTTCCTGGAACAATTTCTTCTCCGCATCCGTGAGTTCTCTTGGCACGACAATCTTCAAACGCACGTAGTGATCGCCGCGTCCGCCACCGCGTATATTTAAACCTTGGCCCCTCAGCCGGATCCGTTGGCCCGATGCCCCGCCGGGCGGAACGCGAATGTCGGCCTTTCCGTCGAGTGTTGGAACTTGAATGGTGCTCCCCAAAGCGGCTTCCCAAGGTGTTATCGCGATCTCAGCTTCAGTGTCATCGCCATTCACCGTGAACTGCGAGTGTGGTTGCTGGCGCAAGCGTACGTAGAGATCGCCACCAGTTGGGCCGCCGCCCGGAATTCGAATCTTGCTGTCGTTGCGTGCCCCGGGAGGGATGCGGATATCGATTGTCTTTTCGGCGTTTCCGAGTCGAACCGTTAACTTGCGCAAGCTTCCTCGATGCATGTCTTCCAGAGGAAGAACGAGTTCGGTTTCAGCCTCACCTTTCGGCACGCGTGTGCCCGAACGCGAGCGTGTTCCCCTGCCCGGCCCGCCGCTAGTACCACCGAATCCGCCCATGCCTCCCATACCGCCAAATAACATTTCAAAGAAATCGCTGAACGCGCTGCCGCGTTGTTGTCCTGCACGGCTGAAGAGATCGTCCATGTTGATGGTGCCTTGGAATCCGCCCCAGTTTGGGGGGGGCGTGAAATCGGCGCCGTTCTTCCAATTCCCTCCGAGCTGGTCGTATTTTCGGCGCTTATCGGCGTCGCTTAGAACTTCGTAGGCCTCCTGAATCTCCTTGAACTTTTCTTCGGCCTGTTTGTTGTGTGGGTTCAAATCCGGGTGGTATTTGCGAGCGAGCCTCCGGTATGCCTTTTTGATTTCTGCTTCCTTCGCGGAACGCGGGACGCCAAGGCTCTCGTAATAATCGCGGAATTGTACTGGCATCTTTTTAGCGTCGGGACCCGACCGTTTTATTGGCCGGTTCCCTCACGCCAGTTTACTACACACTAACCTCGAGACCTTCGCGCGCGGCAATCACGTTCGGATAGAGTTTGCTCGCGGTATCCAATATCTTTTCGACATCGGAATCTTCGTGGTATGGGTCATGGTGGTAGAGAGCAATACGCTTCACTTTGGCTTCGATTCCGATCTCGATGGCCTGTTTCCAACTGCCGTGTCCCCATCCGATGTGATCGGGCAATTCTTCAGGCGTGTACTGAGCATCGACGATGAAAAAATCGGAATCTTTCGCCAGCATCAAGATATTCCGGTCGCTCCATCCAACGCCGTGCTCTACGTCAGTACAGTATGAAATCACCTTGCCGTTCTGCATGACCCGGTAGCCGACACAACCCTGCGGATGATTTAACGGTAGGACGAGAATCCTGGTATCGGCGACCGTAAATGTTCCCTCCACCAGATCGACATATTCGCGAGAACACGGCAGCTTGGACATGTCGACAGGGAAATACGGATTTGCCATCATCCCCGCCAAGGCGTCCATGACGAGATTCGCGTCGCGGCGGCCCGCGAAATAAAATGTGAAATGGTTTCGCGGACTGTAGAGCGGGCGAAAAAATGGAACTCCTTGAATGTGGTCGAGATGGAAATGGCTGAAGAAGATGTGTGCGCTGATCGGCTTGTCGCCGTGTTCTTGCTGAAGTTCATTGCCGAGGTTGCGGATGCCGGTTCCGCCGTCGAAAATCAAAATTTGATTTGTGTCGGTTCGGATTTCAATGCACGAGGTATTTCCACCATACTCCATATTTTCTTTTTGTGGTGTCGGAGTCGAGCCGCGAACTCCCCAAAACCGCACGCGCATCTAGCGCTCCTTCCAGGAACTCGGCAGTATAAATACGTGCCCAACTAAACTTCAAGAACCTTGGGAATTCCGACGAGGTTCTTGCATCCAGCCTTGGTCACAATGACCACGTCTTCTAACCGGACGCCCCCCATTTCTTCATAATAGAGTCCCGGCTCCACGGTGACGACGTTTCCGCGGCGCAGGGCATTCTTGCTGCGCAACCCAAACGATGGCGCCTCGTGAATGTCGAGGCCAAGACCGTGGCCGGTGCCGTGGAAAAAGCCTTGCATTCGTCCCTTCATCGCGCCTGTTTCAAAGCCTTCGGTTTTGAAGTAATTCAGGATTTCGTTATGAATATCGTAGGCATTGGCGCCATGCCGGATGCGCCGGAATGCGATCTCCTGTCCGTTCTCGACGCAGTGGTAGGCGTGTCTTAATCGGTCAGACGCGCGTCCGCGAACGACCGTACGTGTGATATCGCCGAAGTAGCCCGTCTTTTGTGAGCGGGGAAAAATATCCATAATAATGGAGGTGTTTGCGCGAATGGGTCCAGCGCCTTGATTGTGCGGGTCCACACATTGATCGCCAGAGGAGACAATGGTGTGACTCGGCACGTATCCCTCGGCCATTATTGTCGTGTTGATAATCCGTTTGAGGATCTCCGAGGTCAAAGGCGTTCCATCAAAATACAGGTACCCATTTTTTCGGATCTCGCTGCGCCGCACCGCAGCAATTCCTGCTTCCATGCCCCGTTCCGCAGCTCTCAGCGATTCGCTGATAAAGCCGACTTCTTGTTCCGTTTTAATCTCTCGTTGCGGCCAGAATGGATCCGCCTTGGCATTGACCTTGATGCCCAAATTCCGGAGCCGATCGGCGAGGCCAAGCGGAAACGTTGACGGAACTTCCACGGTTTGGATCTGCAGATCCTTAAATACCTCGACCAGTACTTCTGCTGCGGGCGGAAACTGGATTCCGCGCTGCTGCCATCGCCTGGCGTATTCGGAGTAAGACAGCACGTTTTCTACGCTTGCCTGGCTTTTGGCGCGATCGATTTCCAGGTCATTCATGACCAGATACGTCTTCCTACCCTTCTTGATGAAGATGAATGGATCAGGAGCAAAGAAGCGGGTGGCCCAAAGCATGTTGGCGTCCGTTTCGCTTGCGCTGTAGATAAGTTGTGCGTCAATTGGCGTCGGTTTAGGCATGGTATATTTGGGCCGTGTCCAAAAGAGCAGGGATTATCGTTATCGGCAATGAAATCCTTTCGGGAAAAACGAAGGATGAAAATTCGCCGTACCTCACCCGCGAGTTACGGGATCTTGGAGTCGATGTTCGCAAGGTTTCTGTGATCCCCGATGAACTGAACCTCATCTCAGATGAGGTCAAGCAGTTCTCGAGTTCCTATGATTACGTTTTTACCACAGGTGGGGTTGGCCCCACCCACGACGATTTGACCATGGACGGGATTGCGGCGGCTTTCGGGCGCCGCACTCAACGCCACCCGGAGCTGGAGTCGACGCTCCGCCAGTATTACTCCCGGGATTTGCTCGACGGTAATTTGAGAATGGCCGATGTGCCGGACGGCGCCCGGCTCGTCGGTGGCAAAGGAATGTGGTTCCCCGTTATTGCCGTCGAGAATGTTTATATCTTTCCTGGAGTTCCCGAGATTCTGCGGCGCAAGTTTGAACGCATCAAGGAGATGTTTCGAGAGGCTCCATTTCATCTTCGTGAAATTTACCTGCGCGCCGACGAGGGACAGATCGCGGGTATCCTTCATCACCTTCTGGAGGATTTTCCGGATTTGATGCTCGGGTCATATCCATATTTTGACAATCCGGTTTATTCGATCAAACTGACTCTCGAATCGAAAGATGCCGGCTATCTCGATCGCGCGCATCAACGCCTGATCAGTGAGCTTGGGGAGGCCAGGGTCACCCCCATAGAGCACCCGTAGCCACGAATGTTTGTGGTTAAAACAACATCGGCTGGGCCAGCGGAATATCGTCCAGCACGCGAATAAAACCGAGTTCTTGACAGAGTGGATCGAGCAGGCGCGTATCGCCCCGCCGGTAGCGCAATGCTTCTGACGAGACTTCAATTGGTACTTCGCAGCAGATGGTGGCGAGTCTCCGGCTGATCCTCACGTTTTCCATATTTTCCCGAATGCGCTTTAGTATTTCGTCGCGCCCACGAAACTTCAACTCCCGTGTCAATTCGGTACTCCCGAGTTCTTCGATGCTCCGGCAGACTGCCAGGATTTGTCGCGCCGTCTTTTCCCCCACACCTGCGACTCCGGGGATATTGTCGATGTGATCGCCGTGCAGCGCGAGCAAATCAGGAATTTGGGAAGGCGCAACACCGAATTTCTCTCGAACGCCGGCCTCATCCAGCCACTGTTCCTTTGCAATGTCGTAAATGCGCACACCGTCGCAGACGAGCTGCGTCATGTCTTTGTCGCCCGTGACTACGACGACGGGATGCCCCAAGCCCGTCATGCGCGCCGCAATAGTCCCAATGACATCGTCTGCTTCGTAGTCATCAACCTCAAAGCAGGCAACCCCGATAGCGTCAGTGATCTTTCGACAGTATTCAAATTGTGGTTCGAGATCGGCGGGAGGTTGTTTCCGGTTCGCTTTATAACCCTCAAAGATATCATTCCGGAAGGAAGTATCCTTTTCGAAGACAGCAGCCATATATTCCGGTTTGCGTTCTTTGATAATGCGAAGCAACGTCCGCAAATATCCCAGTACGGCATTCGCGAGCATACCGGAGGGAGAGACAATATTGTCCGGGAGCGCGTGATAAGCCCGGAAGATGTAATTCATCGAGTCGATGATGTAAACAGGCTTTTTCATGATTGGACAGGAATTGGTTTTCCGTCGTCTCCGACCGCAACATAAATGACTTCGGCTTCCGTGACCCGGACGATTTCCTTCGTGTCTCCCAGGCCGAGACGTTCCACCTCAACTTCAACGCCAACCGTGATGGACGTGCGGCCGGTACGAATCGTTCGAGTGTAGAAAGTAACGAGATCCCCAAGATGGACCGGGGCGACAAAAACGACTTCGTGCATTGCCTTAGTTACGAATTTTTTTGGTGATCGGCGGCGGCATTCGATGCCGCCGGCCAGATCGATGTAACTGAGGATAACGCCTCCGAAGATGGTGCCGTGCGCGTTTGTGTCCCGCGGCAGCATGGTCACGCGGATCGCCGGAAATCGTTCACTCATTATTCCCCTCCTCGCAGAGGAGGGGTGGCGCGACAGCTTAATAGAAGCTGGCGCGCCGGGGTGGTCAGTTCGGCTGAAATCTTCATTTCAGAAACGGATTGTATCGCCTTTCGTGACCGATGGTTGTGGATTGACCGTGGCCGGCGATAACGAGTGTATCGTCATCGAACGTCATGAGCTTTCTTTCGATAGATCGGATGATGTCCTGGTACGAACCACCCCAGAGGTCGGTCCGGCCGATGCTTTGCATAAACAGGGTGTCACCCGTAAATAAAATATTACGGTCGCTCGCGAGGTGAAATGTGGTACTTCCCGGCGTATGTCCGGGCGTGTGAATGACGCCCATTTCAACGCCATGGCAGGCAACAGCGTCACCGTCTTGCACAAATTGATCGATAGCGCCGGGTGTGGGAACGGGAATTCCTGTCCATTGAGCCTGCACATCGAGCTTTTCAAACAGAAACAGGTCGGCTTTGTGAATCGCGGCAGGCACACCCAATCGCTGTTGCAAATCCGCAATCGCGCCCACGTGGTCTATATGAGTATGTGTGCACACGAGCTGCTTGGCACTCAAACCATATTTAGCGAGACGTGTGAGAATTTCCTGCGGATCATCGCCCGGATCGATGACAATCGCCTCTCGTGTCTGTTCGTCACCCAGGATCGTGCAGTTGCACTGAAGAAGTCCGACCGGAAAGGTTTCGATGACCATGTTACTCGACCGTTGTCGCTCCCAGGATTTTCAGCTTGCCACGTTTGGCGGCTCCGCGGGTCTTAAAATCAACACTTCCAAGTAATTTTTCATCGCCGGGCGAGAGCTTCTGTCGGATCGTCAGCTTGTCCATCTCGAGAGCGGCTCCTCCTTCGTCAAGGTAGGTGGCTTCTACCTGGATTTGATCGTAGGTGAACTTATCGCTGTTATTGCGCAATCCAATGATCCAGGCGGGCCTTGCTCCGGGTAGTTCCGGCCGAAACTCCTCGCGAGTGATGACAATATCGCGGAGAGGATCAGGTCTTTTCAGCAGTGCGGCAAATCGGCCGCCGTACTGTCGAATTCCGAGAACGACGATAATGCCGATAAGCATCAGACGCCGCGTAATGATCCATTCACGCGACCGCAGGAACTCGAGTGCGGAGGCCATTATTGTCTGGGAGCTTCTTCCAGAGTTACTGGAACATCGATCTTCCGGTTGCCGCGCAGAACCGTGACGGTCACCCTGTCACCGGCTTTATAGCGGTCGACCTCGCTCGCCAGTTCTTGAACCGAGTTGATCGCCTTGCCCTGAAATTCCAGAAGGACATCTCCGCCCACGGGTAACCGCCTCCGGCCGATCCGGGCTTCGTCGGTAGCGCCACGAAGGCCCGCTCGCGATGCAGGACTGTTCTGGTACGTGTCGACGATCATGAGACCCCGTTCCGTACTTAGCCGGAGGGCATTGGCGAGGCCCGGAAAGTCGGCAAGGTTTACCGTACTTGCAATCCCGAGCCACGCGTGGCGCACGTATCCGGTCGTCAGCAGGTCTCCCGTGATCCGTCGTACGGTGTCCGCCGGGATCGCGAATCCGATGCCCACACTTCCTGAGTTGGACGGCGAGTAGATGGCTGTATTGATCCCAATCATCTGTCCCTGGCTGTTTAATAGCGGTCCGCCTGAATTACCGGGATTGATGGCAGCATCGGTCTGAATGATATCTTCGATAATTCTGCCGTTCTCTGCCTGAATCGACCGCCCGAGAGAACTGATGACTCCCGTGGTCAGTGTCCGTTCCAGACCATAAGGATTACCAATCGCCAAAACTTTTTGTCCGACCTGGAGACCCTTTGATGTTCCCAGTGGCACCGGCGTGAGGCGTCCACGCGGCACGTTGATTTGAATGACGGCAAGATCGTTATTGGGATCGGCGCCTACGACGCGAGCTTCGTGTTTGCTCTTATCCGGCAGCGTCACTTCCAGCGTCTCGGCCCCGCGGACGACGTGGAAATTCGTCACAATGTGACCTTGATCATCTATAACTGCACCGGAACCTGTGCCGGATTCCATCGGAACCGGGCGCAGAAAGAAGTCATAGCCGATCGTAGTGGTTGTGATGTTTACAACGCCGGGGCTGTAACGCTGGTAGATTTCAATATTATTTCGTTCTTCTTCACTCAACCCCGCGGGAGGAACGGCCGTCGATATCCCTGCAGGCGTTGAAGCCCAGCTGACTTCCGGGGGCTGCGAGAAGTCTGACCGAAGAGGTTTCCATTCCAGGATTACATAGACCATCGCGGCCGTGATGACCGAACTCAAGAACGCAACTTTGATCAAGTTCTTCATACATGCAACTCCAGGACGTCGCCATCGTCGATCACGAAATCGCGCGGCACCATAATTCCGTCTGTTTTTCCCTCGCCCCAAATACGGGCGTATTTCAGATTCTCAACGAAGTCACGATGGACCTTTTCGGCAACATCCAAGACTGTACTTCCTCTGCCGACAACGTAGGGATCTGTGAAATCCGGCTTCTTCCCCGGCGCTTTCGTATACACGCGGACGACATTCAGGAAATCGTACACAACTCTCTTGAACTCTGCTATCTCTTCGGTGGACGCGGCAGCCGCTGAAATAGTTATCAATGGAAACAGGCCGTAAGGCGTTTCTTTCACAAGGGCAAGCCGGTCGTCGGCTCCGCGCGAATCCTTTTTGTTAGCCGCCACCAGCACCTTCATCGTTTGAATATCTACATGCGCCGCCGTCAAAACCGCATTGGTTTCCTCGAGTCTTTCAAGTACGTCGTCATCGGACAAGTCGACAATCCAGAGTACAGCATCTGCGTTCCGGATAATCTGTGGAACCCACGGCTCGGTAAATTCCCGCGAGATTGGTGGTAGATCGACCAACTGCAGTCGAACGTTTTCGTACACCAGCATGCCCGGGATTGGAATCCGTGTGGTATAGGGATATTCGGCCACTTCGGGAGTGGCGTTGGTGAGCGCTCTTAGCAGACACGATTTCCCGGAATTCGGGGCTCCGACCATCGCAAGCTGTCGCGCCCCTTCACGCTCGACCAGAAAGGAGTCTCTCCGCCCGGATTTCTTCTGATGCTCGGTTTCCTTTCTTAAGGCCGACATCTTCTTTTTCAGATCAGCTTGCAGCTTTTCGGTTCCCTTGTGCCTGGGGATGGTCGCCATCATCTCTTCCAGGGCGGCGATCTTCTCCTCGACGGATCCGGCGTGCTTGAATCGCTTTTCGGCCTCGATATATTGAGGTGTAAGGTTGGCCGGCATAGGCCTAGGATAACAATGGACTGTAGCGGCGGTCTATTTCTTGAGGCTGCGCGCCATCGCGCTTGCGCTTCGCGGACCGCCGACAGTCCATCAATTCCGAGATCGCCGGCGGTCATAGACCGCCGCTACAGCTAAGGGTTCCTTCAGCCAGATACAGCAGACTGGAATCAGCAATGTCGCGAGGGCAGCAATTGCAGCAACTGCGGAGAAGCCTCGCCGGTCAAAGGCCGGAGCAGCGATGGCGGCGATCGCCGCAATCCCGAGTTGCGAAAATGCATTGCGGAGGGCAATGTATTCCCCACGAACCTCGGGAACAACGATTTCGGTTGTCAGAGCGTGCAGCGGCGCTTGCCGGGCTGACGCCGCAATGCTGAGGGTCGCGATTCCCATCACAAGCCACACGCCTGATTCCGTTCTCGAGACGATTACGAAGAGAAGCGCGAGTACGATATTCGACCACACGATGACATTTCGTTTACCGGCGTGATCGGAAAGCCAGCCCGATACCGGAGAGGCGGCGATGGCAGCGGCACCTGAAACCATGAATAACAGTCCGATTCGGTCGACGCCGATGTCATAGGTGGTTTTTAACCACGCGCCGGTGTAAGTCAAAAACCCAACGATACCACCTGAGGTGAGTAACGCCGCGATCATCCCCGCAAATCTGTCGGGCTTTCTAAAATGATCGAGCAATCCGGCCGGCCGCCATTCCGATGGGGCCGCGATCGGCCGCGAAGGAAGCTGGATGACCGCAATGGCAAACATTGCACCTGCTCCGGCTGACAGGCAAGCGAATACCCAATGCCATCCCAGGCGGGATGCAGCCAGAGCCCCTGCAGGTACACCAGCGACGAAAGCCACGAAATAGCCCATCGATAGAATACCCATAGCTCGGCCACGTTCTTCGTACGGATAGTAGTCGCCCGCAAAGGACAAGGCAGACGTGGACAAAGTGCCTGCAGCCAATCCCGTCAGCGCGCGTAGAATCACTAAGGCGCCAAACGTCGAAACGTGATATGTAAAGAAGGAAGCAAGGCTGAAAACAGCAAGGCCGGAGACCAAGACTTTCTTCCGGCCAACACGATCGGAAACGGGTCCAACAAGCAACGCGAAGGCTGCGGCGGCGAGCGAGTAGGTCGTAACGATGATTCCGGCGTGTCCTGGTGTGATGCCAAGATCCGACGCGATCAATGGCAAAAGCGGAGCCACTAATTGCGTATCGGAAACTCCCAGGAAGAGTACGCCGAAGAGAATAAGGGCAACGGTCCACTGAAAACGTCTTTCGCCGGACACGCGCGGATCATAACAAATTTCGGATTGAGCCATGAAACGCGACTTGGAACAGCTTGACGACATCCAGCAAAAGATCCAAACCATTCCCGCACAACTGCCAATTCTGCCTGTCCGTGATGCGGTCATTTTTCCTAATGCGGTGATCCCGCTGACGGTTGGACGCGAAAGCTCGGTTCGGCTCATTAATGACGTTCAGCAAGGCGACGGTATGCTTGTCGTACTGACCCAGCGGGACAAACGCGTCGATGCGCCCGGACCAGGCGACCTCTACGACATCGGAACCGTGAGCATGGTGCATCGCGTAATGAAAACGCCCGAAGGGAATCTGTTCGTCATTATCATGGGTGTTTCACGGACTCACATCGATGAATTCGTCCAATTCGAGCCGTACCTGCGCGCAAACATCTCCGTACTTGGCGATGAAAAAGAAGATGAATCAGGCGTCGATTTCCAGGCGCTACGTCGAACCGTCGTGAGTCAATTCGAGCGCATCATCAAACTGTCACCACAACTACCGGACGATTTGCAAACTATCGTAATCAATATCGAAGACGCCGGCCGGCTTGCCGATTACATTGCGACGAATCTGCCGAACCTCTCGATTGTGTCGAAGCAATTCGTCCTCGAACAGATACAAGTAAGAAAACGTCTGGAATTTCTCAATACCGAGCTGGCAAAGGAACTCGAAGTGCTCGAACTGCGCAGCAAAATCCAGAACCAGGTGCAGGAAGAGGTTGGGAAGAGCCAGCGCGAGTATTTCCTGCGCGAGCAGCTCCGCGCCATTCAGCGCGAGCTTGGCGAAAGTGACGATAGTCAGCGTGAAATCGAAGAGCTGCGGCAAAAAATCGAAGCAGCTGGAATGACTGAGGAGGCAAAAAAAGAAGCCGAGCGGGAATTGGGGCGTTTAGGCCGGATGTCGCCGGCAGCAGCCGAGTACACAGTGACACGAACGTACCTGGATTGGCTGGTCACGCTGCCTTGGAGTGTTCTGACAACGGAGAAAATCGATATTATCAAAGCCCGGGAAGTCCTCGATCGCGATCACTATGATCTGGAAAAAGTTAAGGAGCGGATCCTCGAATACCTGGCCGTTCTCGAGCTGCGGCCGCAAGGTAAAGCGCCTATCCTGTGCTTCGTGGGACCGCCGGGTGTAGGAAAAACTTCCCTCGGTCGGTCGATCGCGGGAGCCATGGGCCGCAAATTCGTTCGTATCTCCCTCGGCGGCATGCGCGATGAAGCCGAGATCCGGGGCCATCGGCGGACCTATATCGGCGCTCTGCCGGGGCAAATCATTCAAAACATTCGCCGAGCGGGCTCGCGCGATCCCGTCTTCATGCTTGACGAGATCGACAAGCTCGGCGCGGATTTCCGCGGTGACCCGGCATCGGCACTTCTTGAAGTTCTCGATCCCGAACAAAACGTTGCCTTCCGGGACCATTACCTTGACGTGGCCTTCGATTTGTCTCGTGTCTTCTTCATTACAACAGCCAATGTGCTCGATACGGTTCCAAGCGCGCTACGGGACCGCATGGAAGTGATCGAACTGCCGGGATACACCGAGGAGGAGAAGGTTCAGATCGCGCGAAATTACCTGGTCCCCCGTGGTCGCGAAAACAGCGGACTGCAGCCGGATCAAATTGAGTTTCAAGACGAGACGATTCACTTCATTGTCAGACATTACACGCGCGAAACCGGCGTCCGAAATCTCGAACGCCAGATAACCAGTATCTGCCGCAAACACGCCCGCCGTCTTTTGGAAGGGAAGGAGCCGAAACTCGTCGTTACACCTCAAGTTGTTATGGAGCTGCTCGGGGCTCCGAAATATCAGCTCGAGGAAGAAGTCGAAGAGCGGGTGAAACGCCCCGGTGTGGTCATCGGCCTGGCGTGGACACCCGTCGGCGGAGACATTCTCTTTGTCGAAGCGAATATTGCCAAGGGAGCGCGGCATCTGACGGTCACCGGCCAAGTTGGCGACGTCATGCAAGAGTCAACGAAGGCCGCCCTGACCTGGGTGCGGTCTTACGCTAGCGAGCTCGGCCTGGAAGCAGACTTCTACAAGGAAACAGACGTTCACATCCACGTGCCTGCCGGCTCCATTCCAAAGGACGGCCCTTCAGCGGGAGTCACCATGGTCACGGCGCTGGTCTCTGCGCTGACGGGTACACCGATCCGGCCAAAACTCGCAATGACCGGAGAAATCACGTTGAGCGGGCATGTGCTTCCCGTTGGTGGCATTAAGGAAAAGGTTCTGGCCGCCCGGCGCGCGAAAATCGAAGAACTGATTCTTCCGGCTCAGAACGAAAAGAATGTGAAGGAGGACATACAGCCGGAACTATTACGGGAAATCAAAATCGATTACGTCAAGACGATTGAAGAAGTATTAAATCTGGCTTTTGAGAAACCGGTTTTGCGGGCCGTACCCGCAGAGCCCGTTCAGCAAGCGATCTAGACTATTGGAGGTTGTTTCATTCGAGATTTCTGCATTTCTAAATTGAGCAAATACAGAAACTTCCAATGATGCAATCTCCAATTTCACCCCTCCCTCCTCAGTGCCATTGACCTATTGGCAGCCTGCCGCTATCATAAACAACTCATTGGAAGACGCTGCGAGAGTGCCTGCCCTTTGATCAGCTTTCAAACATGACGTTTCATGCGTGGTTCGAATGTCTTGGAGGATGTAATGTCCGCCACCGGCTCGACCAGATTGTTTATCGATGTGAGTTGTGCGGTGGTCTTCTCGAAGTTCGTCACGACGTCAAAGCGCTGAGACAAATTCCCCCGGCCGAATGGAAACGGCTGTTCGATTCGCGCCTTGGGCGCGCCAGTGGCGTTTGGTCCAAGAAAGAGGTGGTTCTTCCGGAACTTGAAGAAAAAAACATCGTGTCCCTTGGCGAGGGAAATTCGCCGTTGATCCAATCAGACCGATTGGCAAGACATCTCGGGATCGATCAAATCCACATCAAACAGTGCGGCACTTCTCACACGGGTTCATTCAAAGATCTGGGGATGACGGTTCTGGTTTCTTCAGTAAATCAAATCCGATCGCGCATTCGCGCAGTCGCTTGCGCATCGACCGGAGATACTTCTGCGGCCCTGTCTGCCTATTGTGCTGCCGCGGGTATTCCAGCGATTGTTTTCCTGCCGAAGGATAAGGTTTCTGTTGCACAACTTATTCAGCCTGTGGCGAACGACGCCATCACGATTTCCATCGATACCGACTTCGACGGATGCATGAGGATCGTCCAGGAAATCACTAAGGACAGCTCGATCTATCTGGCAAATTCCATGAATTCGCTTCGCGTGGAAGGCCAGAAGACAATCAGCTTCGAGATCGTTCAACAACTGGACTGGCAAGTACCGGATTTTGTGATCGTTCCCGGCGGAAATCTCGGCAACGTGTCGGCTATCGGAAACGGATTTCTACTGATGCGCGAGATGGGCATCATCGATCGCCTCCCGCGCATTGTCTGTGCACAAACCGATCGCGCGAATCCATTTTATCGATCGTTTCGGAAGGGTTTCATTACGTTCGAGCCGGTCACCGCCGCCAACACATACGCGACGGCCATCCGAATTGGAAATCCCGTCAGTTTTGCAAAAGCAGTAAAGGCGCTTCGCGCAACTAACGGCATTGTCGAGCAAGCGACCGAAGCCGAGTTGGTTGCTGCCTGTGCCGAAGTCGACCGGTTCGGATTCTTTACCGATCCTCAAACGGGGGTAGCGCTGGCCGCGACGATAAAGCTCGTAAAAGCCAACGTGATTTCTCCCTCATCTCGTGTCATCGTGATCAGCACGGCTCATGGTCTGAAATTCGCGGAATTCAAGACGAAATTGCATCAGGGACAGCTTCCGGAGGCCGACCCCACGCTTCAGAACAATCTCATCCAGGTTCCTCCCGACGTTGCCGCCGTTCGCGCTGCCATTGATGGCAGGATACCTGCATGATTTGGAGGCTTGGTACAAGAAGCGGCTGCGAGATCAACCGCTTGCGGCGGCGTGACAGCATGCGTCTGATTAAACTCGACACACTATTACGCGCGGTTTACACACTGGGACTACCCCTTATATTGGCCCAGGCGACGTCCGCGCAGAGCGTGTTGAACTTCGCGAGGGCGACTGTCAATGATCGGCTTAACGGCGGATTCGCTGTCACAAATCCGACATCTAGTTACGCGGATGTTCAATTTACTTTATTCGGATTGGATGGAAATCCGGTCTCGTCGGGTTTGGTGAACCCGGTTCGCCACCGTGTGGCGCCAAAAGGCCAGATTTCGATGCTGGCCAGTGATCTCTTCGCATCGTCGAAAATCGACGGGTGGGTTCAAGTAACGAGTCCAACCTCTAATCTAGCCGGTTCCTATTTTTCGGGTGATTTCACGACGATGCTAGGAGTAGCGGAATCATCACCGCCACTGACGACACAAGTCATTCCGGTCATTCGCGATGATCAAACCACAAAAACAGAGATCGTCATTCTGAACCCCGCCGCGACCAATAGTACTGTTACCCTCAGCTTATTCAATGCTGGCGGCGAACAATCGGGCACGACGCTTTCACAAACAATCTCCGGGCATGCTGCTCTGAGGCTTTCGACATCTGCTTTCATGGCGAGTCCAACAAGCGAAACCCTGTCAGCGAGGATTTCTGCAAATGTGCCCGTTGCCGCAACTGCAATTCTGAATCGTTCGGGTTCACTGATGTTCGTTCCAGGACAGCGGATAGATCAATCGGCATCAATGCGCATTGCGGCCCACTTCACATCGGGGAGTGGTTTTGACCCTGTCTTGGTTCTCACGAATCCGAACGCATCTCCAACAACGGTCACCGTCACTGCCTTCGGGGAAACAGGAGCGGCAGTCAGCGCTGGCCGAAGTTTTACGATTCCGGGAAACGGCTCGATTTCAGCAGACACACCGACGATTACCCGGCAGCCTTTTGTACCGACCGTGAATGGTTGGTTGCGGATCGAATCGCAGAACGTTCCACTGAATGGCATTCTCATCCTTGACGGCAATCGAGCTCTAACTTCCATCCCACTCCAGGCAACGGCATTGGATCGGATGCTCTACTCCCAGATTTTACAGACATCCGACATGTCTACCGGGCTGTTTGTCGTGAACACCTGGGCCAGCGCGGCGACCCTCGATATTTCTTTGGTTCGTAATGATGGCACGACATTCGCGCAGAAGTCGATCGACCTGTCTTCGCATTCAAAAATCTCAACACTAATGCGGGATATCTTTCCGAACGCGGATCAAACCAGCGGCTACGTTCTTATCCGCTCGTCGCTTCCCGTTTATACGGTGGAAATAGCGGCGGCCAACAGCGGCGCTTTTTCTTCGAGCATCGCGCCGAGCCGTCCGCCCGACACCTTTGGGCCTAACGCGACTGTTGCGCCACCGAAAATTACACTTATCGACCCGCCCGCATATGTTCAGACGGGCACGACACTTCGTCTTTTGATCGAAAATCTAGCAGGAGATCCGACATTCCTTCTCGGTGATCAGGTTTTGTCCCCGCGTCAAGCGCCGTTCGGAGTGTTTCAGATCGACATTCCGACAATTGAGCCTGGCTTAGTGAATTTACGGGTTCGAGGCGGCGGAATG
>Ga0209058_1000607_pt1 | contig 31002 bp, 39 predicted proteins | sample GraSoiAngelo_147_FD_185904 | JGI IMG/M metagenome (GOLD analysis project Ga0209058, IMG submission 185904) | Grasslands soil microbial communities from the Angelo Coastal Reserve, California, USA - 14_1009_05_40cm (SPAdes) (version 2) | ecosystem: Environmental > Terrestrial > Soil > Grasslands ... | reverse complement strand
GGCGACCTGGAGCGGGGCTACCTGGGGCAGATCTCGCACCTCGGGGACATGATCCCCGTGATGGCAGGCGTCGCGCTCACCTTCAAGCTGCGCGCCGAGCCGCGGGTGGCCCTCGTCTACATCGGCGACGGCGGGATGTCCACCGGCACCTTCCACGAGGGGATCAACTTCGCCGCCGTGCAGCGCCTGCCGCTCGTCCTGATCGCCGAGTACAACTGCTGGGCCTACTCCACGCCGCCTGCGAAGCAGTTCGCCACCGCGCATCTCGCCGACCGGGTCCGGGGCTACGGCGTTCCGGCGGTGACGGTGGACGGCAACGACGTGCTGGCGGTGTACGAGGCGACGCGGCTCGCGGTGGAGCGGGCGCGCCGCGGGAAGGGAGTCCACGCAGTCGAGGTCAAGACGTACCGCCGCAAGGGGCACGCCGAGCACGATGACCAGCACTACGTCCCGAAGGAGGAGCTCGAGCGCTGGGCCCGCGAGAACGACCCCATCGACCGCTACAGCAAGCGTCTGCTGGACAGCGGCTGGGCGGAGCAAGCGGATCTGAAGGACATCGACGAGCGGGTGCGCGCCGGGGTCGACGCAGCGACGGACGCCTGCGTGGACGAGCCGGCCCCCGAGCCCGAGTCGGCGCTCCCGGCGGTGTACGCCAGCCCGGCGACGGCCGAGCGGCTCTGGTTCCGGGGCCTGTGATGGCCGAAGTCACCTACCTCGAGGCGTTGCGCCAGGGACTGTGGGAGGAGATGGAGCGCGACGACCGGGTCTTCATCCTGGGCGAGGACGTAGGGATCTACGGGGGGGCGTTCAAGGTCACGGAGGGGTTCGTCAAGCGGTTCGGAGAGGCGCGGGTGATCGACACGCCGATCTCCGAGGCGGCGATCGTGGGCGCGGCGGCCGGGGCGGCTCACATGGGGATGCGCCCCGTCGCCGAGATGCAGTTCATCGACTTCATTTCGTGCGCCTACGACATGCTCACGAACTACGTCGCGACGGCGCGCTACCGCGCGGGCCTTCCCACGCCGCTGGTGGTGCGGGGGCCGTGCGGCGGCTACGTGCGCGGTGGGCCGTTTCATTCCCAGAACGTGGAGGCCGCCTTCTTTCACACTCCGGGCCTGAAGATCGTGTATCCCGCGACCGCGCGCGACGCGAAGGGGCTGATCAAGGCCTCCGTGCGCGACGACGACCCCGTCATCTACCTCGAGCACAAGTGGCTGTACCGGCGTATCAAGGAGCAGCTCCCGGAGGGCGAGGAGGTGCTGACGCCGATCGGGGAAGCGCGCCTCGCGCGCGAGGGGCGGGACCTCTCGATCATCAGCTACGGCGCGACGCTGTGGAAGTCGCTCGAGGCGGCCGAGCAGCTGGAGCGCGACGACGGCCTGGCGGTGGAGGTGCTGGACCTCCGGACACTGCTGCCGCTCGACGACGCGGCGATCATGCGGACCGTGAAACACACCAACAAGGTGCTCATCGTCCACGAGGACACCCGCACGGGCGGTCTCGCCGGCGAGATCGCGGCCCGCATCAACGAGCAGGCGTTTGAGTGGCTCGATGGCCCGATCATGCGGGTGACTGCGCACGACGTGCCGCTGCCCTATGCGCCGACGCTGGAAGATTACGTCCTGCCCCAGACGGACGACATAGTGAAGGCGGCCCGCTGGTTGGCGGCGTACTGAGAAGCGCTATCAGCTTTCGGCCGTCAGCCTGCTGACAGCTGACAGCCGACAGCGCCTTTTTGGGAGAAGACATGGCTCGCATCGACGTGCTCATGCCCCAGATGGGCGAATCCATCGCCGAGGGCACCGTGAGCAAGTGGCTCAAGAAGATCGGCGACCCGGTGAAGCGCGACGAGCCGCTGTTCGAGATCTCGACCGACAAAGTGGACGCCGAGATCCCGGCGCCCGCGGCGGGCGTGCTGGCCGAGATCAAGGTGCAAGAGGGCCAGACGGTTCCGGTGCAGACGCTCGTAGCGGTGATCGAAACGGAAAAGGGCGCCGTCGCGTCGCCCCCGGCCGCCGCCTCCGCACCGCCGGCGTCCAAACCGGAGCCGCCGAAGCCCGCCCCGCCCCCGCCCCCGCCCCCGCCCCCGGCTGCCGCGGCCGCGTCCGTCGGCGAGCGCCCGCGACCGCCCGCGACCGCCCCGTCGAGGCAGGGGGGAGACGGGGCCGAGACGGCGGAGGAGCGTCTCCGCAAGAAGTCCACGCCCCTCGTCCGCAAGATCGCGGCTGAGCACCAGGTCGACATCTCCACGATTCCCGGGACCGGCTTCGCGGGCCGCGTGACGAAGCAGGACATCCTCGGCTTCATCGAGCGTGGGGTGGCGGCGCCGCGGCCCGCGGCCGCCACATCCATCGGCCCGATCGCGCACCCTGTGGTCGAGCCGTGGCCCGGCGACCGTGTCGAGCCCTTCTCCAAGATCCGCAAGATCACGGCCGACCACATGATCATGTCGCGCCGCGTGTCGGCGCACGTCACGAGCTTCTTCGAGGTGGACTACACGCAGATCGCGGAGCTGCGCCGGCGGCACAAGCAGGCCTATGCCGAGCGCGGCGCGAGCCTCACCTACCTCGCCTTCATCGCCAAGGCGTGCGCCGAGACGCTGCGCCAGCATCCCGTGGTCAACGCCGCCGTCTCGGGCGACAGCATCATCTACCGGCGCGACATCAACATCGGCATCGCCGTGGCGCTCGAATGGGGCCTCATCGTGCCCGTGATCAAGCACGCGGACGAGCTCTCGCTGGCGGGGATGGCGCGCGCCATCAGCGATCTCGGCGAGCGCGCCCGGGCGAAGAAGCTGTCTCCCGACGAGATCCAGCGCGGCACGTTCACCATCACCAACCCCGGTGTGTTCGGCTCGTACGCCGGGGCGCCGATCATCAACCAGCCGCAGGTCGCCATCCTCGGCGTGGGCGCGATCGAGAAGCGGCCCAAGGTGGTGACGCTGCCCGACGGCTCGGACGGGCTTGCGGTCCGCGCGCTGGGGATGGTGTCGATGTCCTACGATCACCGCGTCGTGGACGGCGCCGACGCCGATCGCTTCCTCGCCGACGTGAAGGCGATGCTGCAGAGCTTCCCGGAAGGAGCGGTATAGCGATGCCGAAGGTCCTCACAGCCGCGCGGGTGCGCATCGCGGCGTCGAACGAGGCCGATTACCTCGCGACGCTGCGCGAGCTCTGCCAGTTCGCCGAGGCGCGGAGCCAGCGCATCTGGCTGTTCCGCAACGCCAAGGACCCGCAGCTCTTCATCGAATTCTCGGAGAGCCCCACGGAGATGTCGCACCGCGCGCAGGCGTCGCGGCTCCCCGAGGAGATCAAGCTGGAGCGACGCCTCCAGGCGCTGGGCACCTACGCGCCGGATGCGTGGGAGCTGTGGACCGAAGTGCCGCTCACCGCGGCGGCCGAGGCGTAGGGAGCGGGGGCGGGGAGGGGGGCGTGGCGCGGCGCACGATCGTCGTGGACGGCCAGACCTGGGAGGTGTATCCCTCCGGGCGCGTCACGGTCTACGACAAGGACGAGTTCGGGCTCATGTTCCAGCTGGGCACGGGGGCGGAGCGCAAGGCGCGCTACACGCGCTACGCGCCCGTGGGGAGCCGCCGGCCCGACGCCGCGCTGGCCGAGCTCTCGAGCGCCCAACTGATCGAGCTGTTTCGCCACTCGCAGCCCGCCTGGACCGCGCCGGAGGCCGCCTACGGCGCGCGTTGACCTGCATTGCCACTCCACCGCGTCGGACGGGGAGTTCGCCCCGGCCGTCGTGGCGCGGCGCGCGCGCGAGGCCGGACTCGCGGCGATCGCGCTGACCGATCACGACACTACGGCAGGCGTCGCGGAGGCGGTGCGCACCGGCGCCGACTCGGGAGTGCGCGTGGTGTGCGGCTGCGAGTTCAGCGTGAAGGCGCCGTGGGGCGAGCTGCACCTGCTCGGCTACTTCCTCGATCCCGACCACGTCAGGTTGCAGGAATTCCTCGCCGGCACGCGTGCGGCCCGCCGTCGTCGCGCCGAGCAGATGGTCACGCGACTGCGCCAGCTCGGGGTCGGCATCGAGCTGGGCCAGGTCGAGACCGCCGCGAACGGCGGCGCGCTGGGGCGGCCGCACGTAGCCCGCGTGCTGGTCGAGCGCGGCGTGAGCGCGGACATCGGCGAGGCGTTCGACCGTTACCTCGGCCGGGGCCGCCCCGGCTACGTGGAGAAGCCGCTCCCCACCCTGCAACAGGTGACGGAGCTCGTGCACGCGGTCGGCGGCCTCGCCGTCGCGGCGCACCTGGGCACCCACGGCAGCGAGGGACAGATCCGGCTCTTCAAGCAGCAGGGCCTGGACGGGCTCGAAGTCCGCCATCCGAGTCACCCGCCGGCGATGGAAGCCCGGCTCACGCGCATGGCGGAGCGGCTCGGCCTCGCGATCAGCGGCGGCTCCGACTGGCACGGCGACACCGAGCTGGGAGACGCGCACGCCCCGCTCGGCGGGATGGATGTTCCCCTGGAGTGGCTGGAGAAACTGGAGGAGCGAGCAAACTCGAGGAAGCCATGAACGAACCGCTCGCAGTCGGCACCAAGGCACCGCCGTTCACCGCGCAGGCGTCGGACGGCAAGACCTACTCTTTGGCGGAGGTGCTCAAGCAGCGTCACGTGGCGCTGGTGTTCTACCCGGGGAACAACACCCCCGGCTGAAACCGCCAGCTCTCCGCCGTGCGCGATGAGATCGCCAAATTCGAGCAGCGTGGCATCCAGCCCTTCGGCGTCAATCCGGCGGGCGTGGACAGCCACCACAGCTACGTGACGAAGCTGGGATTCAACTTCCCGCTCCTGTCGGACCCCGAGCGGGCGATCGCCCGCGCCTACGGGGCGCTGAAAGACGACGGACACGGGATCGCCCGCACGGTGTACGTCGTGCGCCGGGACGGGACGATCGCCTTCGCCCAGCGCGGGGCCCCGCCCGTGGACGAGATCGTCGGGGCCGTCGACGGGGGCAGCCGTGCCTGACCTGCACGGCAAGGTCGCGCTCATCACCGGCGTCGGCCGCGTGGGGCAGATCGGCCACGCCGTCGCGAAGGGATTTGCCGAGGCGGGGGCCAAGCTCGTGCTCGCGGACGTCAACGCGGTCGGGCTGGCGGACCGCGTGCGGGAATTCAAGGCCGGCGGTCACCGCGTCGCCTCGTCGGCCGGCGATCTCACGACGCCCGCCGCCGCTCGGGCCGCGGTGGCGGTCGCGCGCCAGCAGTTCGGCGGACTGGACGTGGTCGTGAACGTCGCGGGGGGCCTCGTGAACTTCGGCTCGGCGCTCGAGCTCGCGCCCGAGCAGCTCGAGAAGGAGCTCGCCGTGAACGTCAAGACCACGTTCTATGTCTCCCAGGCCGCCGTCCCGGCGCTGCTGGAGCGGGGTGGTGGCGCCATCGTCAACTTCGCCTCCATGGCCGTCCTGAAGCCGCAGAGCCAGATGGCGTCCTACATCGCGGCGAAAGCCGCGGTGGCGGGGCTCACCCGCGCGTTCGCCCGCGAGTTCCGCGACCGGGGCGTGCGGGTCAATGCGGTGGCGCCGGGGACGATGAAGACCGCGGACAACCTGGCGCAGATGAAGGATGCCAACGTGCGCTGGGTGGAGCTCGACCAGCTCGTCACCGCCGTGCTGTTTCTCGCGAGCGACGACGCGCAGGCCGTCACGGGCGAGATCCTGCCCGTCGCGGGTGACGTCTAGCGTGGAGCTCGTCGGCCGGCGGGCGCTCGTCACGGGAGCAGGCCGGCGTGTGGGGCAGGCGATCGCCGTCGGCCTGGCACGCGCCGGCTGCGACGTGGCGGTGCACTATCGCGGCTCCGCGGCGGGAGCGGGGGAGACCGGCGAGCGGATTCGGGCGGCGGGTCGTCGGGCGGAGCTCGTGCAGGCGGACCTGCGCGACGCCGCCGCCGCGCGCGCCCTTGCCGACCAGGCGGCCCGCGCGCTCGGGGGCCTCGACATCCTCGTCAACTCGGCGGGGGTGATGCGGGAGCAGCGCGTCGAGGACGTCACCCCCGAGGGCTGGGATGAGACGCTCGATCTCAACCTCCGAGCGTATTTTTTCGTGGCGCAGGGCGCCATTCCGCATCTGCGACGGACCAAGGGCCGGATCGTGAACCTCGCCGACGAGGCGGCGTTCGAGGTCTGGCCCGGCTACGTGCCGCACTGCGTCAGCAAGGCGGGCGTCGTCATGCTGACGAAGGGGCTCGCCCGGGTGCTCGCGCCGGACATCACGGTCAACGCGGTGGCGCCGGGCGCCGTGCTGCCCCCCGATGCCTGGGACGACAAGGCCCGCCAGCGGCTGGCGCGCACCACGCCACTCCAGCGCCTGGGCAGCCCTGACGACGTGGTGCAGGCGGTGCGCTACCTGCTGGAGGGCGGCGACTACGTGACGGGCACGACGCTCGTGGTGGATGGAGGGCGGCTGATCCGGTGAGCGATGTGGTCGCGATGCGGGACGTGGTCGTGATCGGGGGCGGCTGCTACGGCACGTTTTACGCGGGCCAGCTGGCGAAGGCGAAGGCGAAGGGCAAAGCGCAGTTCCGTCGCGTGGTCGTCGTGGACCGCTCCGCCACCTGCCGCGCGCGCGGGGAGCTCGGGGAAGCGCCCGATCGCGTGTTCGCCGTGGAGGAGTGGAGCGCGTTCTTCGACCGGTTCCTCGCCGGGGCTCGCACGCCGCGGCCGGGCGAGCCCGAGGACTACATCGTCCCGTCACCGCTCATGCCGCACCTGATGTTCGAGTGGGTGGTGCGGCGCGCCCGCCAGCGCTGGCCGGAGCGGCCGGTCGAGATTGCCCCGGTGCCGGGCGAGCTGGGAACGCCCTACGATCGTGCGGCGCCCGACCACACGCGCTACGTCTCCTTCGCCGACTGGCTCTGCCCCACCCACTGCGTCGAGCCCGCCATCTGTCCGGCGATCGCCGCCCCGCGCACCTGGGAGATGGGCGAGGCGATCGGCGCCCTGGCGGCGCGGCTGCGCGCCGCGGGGCGGCCGCTGTCCGGTACGGCGCTGTTCGTGTGCCGGCATCACGTCTTCGGCGTGGGGACGTTCGCCGTGGCCGCCGTGCTCGAGGGAGACCGCATCGTGGCGCGCGCGGGCGCGGGCGCGCAGCCGGCCGAGGTGCTGGTGGGGACGATCTCGAGCTGCCACGGGGCCTTGAACTTGCTCAGAATCGGGGCGGCGAGGGAGACTTCAGACATCAGACGTCAGACGTCAGACATCATTGCTCACCTCTGATGTCTGACGTCTGATGTCTCCCGAAGAGCGTCGAGCGCACCTGATCCGCGCGCGCGAGCTATTCAACGCCGGCGACTACTGGGCCGCCCACGAGGCCCTGGAAACCGTCTGGCGTTCTATTATTAGCGACGACGCGGCGCCGGCGTGGCAGGGTCTGATCCAGGCGGCGGCGGCGCTGCTGCATTGGCAGCGCGGCAACCGCCACGGCGTGGCGGTGGTGGGTGGGGCGGCACTCGACAAGCTCAGCGGCCCGCAGCGCCCGGACGTGGAGTTCGAAACCGTGCATTTCCGCGCGCGCCTCGCGCGGGCTCTGGCGGGGGAGGGCGATCTCCCGCGATTGGAATTCCGGAGCGATGCCTGAGACTGTAAGCAACGGCTACGACCTGATCATCGTGGGCGCCGGCCCCGCCGGCCTCACCGCCGCCATGTACGCCGGCCGCGGCATGCTCCAGGCCATCACGATCGAGCGGGGCGCCCCCGGTGGTGAGCTCCTCAACACCGACCTGATTGAGGACTATCCCGGATTCGAGAGCGTCAAGGGGTGGGAGCTCGCGCAGAAGATGCATGATCATGCCAAGAAGTTCGGGGCCGAGATCGTTACGGATATGGTCGAGAGCGTGCGCAAGGGCGGGGACGGCGTGTTCGAGGTGCGCACCGCCCGCGGCCGCGTGTACCGCGCCCCCACGGTGATCCTCACGGCGGGCGGCACGCCGGTGAAGCTGGGGGTGCCGGGGGAGAAGGAGTATGCGGGGAAGGGCGTGTCGTACTGCGCGGTGTGCGACGGCGCGTTCTTCAAGGGCGAGGTGCTCGCCGTCATCGGCGGGGGCGACGCAGCGGTGGAGGAGGCGGACTATCTCACCCGCTACGCGAGCAAGGTCTACATCGTGCACCGGCGCGACCAGTTCCGGGCCTCGAAGATCCTGCAGGAGCGGGCCTTCGCGAATCCGAAGATCGAGGTGATCTGGAACAAGAAGGTGCTGGAGATCAAGGGGAATGCGAAGGGCACGGACCACCTGGCGCTCGAGGACACGGTGACGGGCGAGCGCTCCACGCTCAAGGTCGGCGGCGTGTTCGTGTTCATCGGCTTCCAGCCCAATACCGACCTCGTCCACGGGCACGTGGAGCACGACGCCGGTGGCTATTTCGTCACGGACGACCGCATGATGACCTCCCTGCCCGGGCTGTTCGCCGCAGGTGACGTGCGGAGCCAGCTCACCCGCCAGATCACGACCGCCGTGGGCGACGCCACCACGGCGGCGATCGCGGTCGAGAAGTACCTCGCCGCGCTGCGGGAGAAAGAGCGCGCGTCGGTCGCGTCGTGAAGGTCATTCCGATCCCCAACGGCCAGTTCGCCGAGAACTGCTACGTCGTCGTGGACGAGGCGCGCCGCGCTTGCGCGATCGTCGATCCCGGAGAGGAAGCGGATCTCATCGCCCACCGGGTCGCGACGCTCGACGTCACGCCCGTCGCGATCTGGGGGTGGCCCGCCTCAAGCGGGAGACCGGCGCGCCCGTGTATCTGCACCCCGCGGATCGGGAGCTGTACGATCACGCGGTGCAGCAGGGCTTGGCGTTCGGGATTCCGGTGGATCCGCCGCCGCCCCCCGACCGCCCGTTCGCCCACGGGGCGGCCGTGCGGGTGGGGGAGTGCGTGTTCATGGTGCGCCATGCCCCGGGCCATTCCCCCGGGAGCGTGTGTCTCGTGGGGGACGGCGTCGTGTTCACCGGCGACGTGCTGTTCGCCGGGTCCATCGGCCGTACCGACCTTCCGGGCGGGGACCTCGAGACGCTCGGCAAGAGCATCGAGCGGGAGTTGCTCGTGTTGCCGGATTCCACCATCGTGTACAGCGGCCATGGACCCGAAACCACGATCGGACAGGAGCGGCGCGCCAACCCCTTCCTCACGGGCCTCTACCGGCTCGCCTGAGTCCGCGCGGCCGACCTGCCTGCGGTGCGGCGCGGAAGTCCTCCCCAAGCCGTGGGGCTGCAGGCAGCCCTGCCCCAACTGCAGCTTCACCTACCCACTCGGCGACTGCTCTGATTAAAGGCCACGTCATCGCGCTCGTCCTCCTGGCCCTCGACTGTCTCGTCCGCGCCTGGCGCATCCAGCTAGCGGTGTGGACGGCGGGGGGCCGGCTGTCGTTCGGCGACGCGCTGCGCCTGAACCTGTACGGGGAAGCAGCGTCACAGCTCACGCCGAATCGCCTGGGCGGCGAGCCGGCGCGGTTCCTCGGGCTCAACGAAGCGCGCCTCCGGCCCGTGACGGGGCTGGTGGCGATCGGCGTCGAGGTGGCCGGCGAATGGCCGGTCTTCGTGCTCTTGGGCGGGGCGCTGTTCGTCCACTACGTGCCCGATTGGCACGATGCCGCCCGGGTGTGGCTGCACCGGCACCGCGCCGGCGAGCTCGTCACGGTCGAGCTGATCGCGCTCGCCGTTCTGCTCCTCGTCTACCTGCTGCAGCGCCTGGTACGCTCGGGCACGATCCCCCACCGGGCGCGTCGCCAGTGGCGCGTGGCATTGGCCCACGTGCGGCGTGCCCCCTGGTGGGTGCTGGGGGTGATGGCCGTCCTCACCGTCGTGAGTCTCGCGAGCCGAGCCCTGATCCTGCCGGCCCTCGCCTGGGGCGTCGCGGTGGCCCCACCGTTCGCGGTCATGTTCTTCGGCGCCCTCGCGCTGCTGCACGCGCCGGTCGTCGTCCCGCTGCCCGCCGGGGGCGGGGGTGTAGACGTCGCGTTCGTCGCGGGATTCGCCGGGGACTTCGGCTCGCAGCAGGTGCCGATGCTGCTGCTGTGGCGCTTCTACACCGTGGTGCTGCTGACGGGGCTCGGCGTGTATGCGATGATTCGGAGTCTCGGCTACCACGCCGCCACCGAGCTGTTCAAGATCGGGTGGCGCAAGGCCGCACGCACAAACGCTGCGATTCACGGGCGCGGCGGAGAAGAAACCGTCCGATGAGCGAGCCGCGCATCCCGCCACTCCCTCCACAACAGGCCGCGCCCGAGGTGCGGCCGATCTTCGAGACATATCTGCGAGAGCGCGGCAACGTGCCCAACATGTTCCGCACCGTCGCGCTCCGCCCGTCGCACCTCAGGACGATGATCGCCCACTTCCGCACGGTGATGAACGAGGGCACCGTGCCGCCCCTCCTGAAGGAGCTCCTGTGGGTGCGTATCTCACATCTCAACCAGTGCCGCTACTGACTCAACTCCCACACTGTCTTGGCAAGACAGAAGGGAGCCGCTGCGGACCTGGTCGAGGCCGTGCAGAACCGGGGTCCTCGCGCGGTCGTCGAGCGGCTCGAGGCCGGGTGGCGGGTGGCGCTCGAGTACGCCGACGTGGTCCATCGCTCGGGGCACGACGTCACGGACGAGCTGTACGGCCGCCTCGCGTCCGCGTGGGATCCGGGGCAGATCGTGGAGATCACCCTGGTGATCGGGATGACGGAGTATTTCAATCGGTTCAACGATGCGCTCAGGGTAGAACCGACGAAGTGACCGGCCTAGCCCTTGGGCGCCGGACTGATGGCCACGAGCACGACCGTTCGCTCCAGCGCCCGCTCGACGCCGTGCGGAACGCCGTCCGGCGCCAGCATCAGGTCCCCCGTCGGTGCCTCGATTATCCTCGTATCTAGGATGAAGCTCGCCTTTCCTGAGACGACGAAATAGAATTTGTCGGCGCCCGCGTGCGCGTGGATCGGTTGCGACTGGCCGGCCTCGAAGCAGTTGAGCCCTACGAGCAGGCGCGGCGAGCGGAAGCAGTCGAGTTTCGTCATCTTGTCCGGCGCGAACGCGGCGCGGGACGGCAGGTGTTGAATGAAATCCGTGAGCGCCATGGGCGATTCCTGGCTCGAGACCGATGGTGTCCGCAGCGAACGGACGGAGGCGATGAGCGCAACCCGCGTCGAGCGCGATCCCTTGGGCGAGCTGCCGGTGCCCGCGGAGGCGCTGTACGGCGTCCAGACGGAGCGGGCGCGCCACAACTTCCCCATCTCCCACCTCGCCCCGCTCGCCCCGTTCGTCGACGCCGTGATCTGGATCAAGAAAGCGGCCGCCCTCACGCATCGGGAGACCGGGCGTCTCGAGGCGCGGCTCGCCGACGCCATCGTCCGCGCCGCCGACGAAGTCCTGGGCGGGGCGCACCGCGACCACTTCGTCGTGGACCCCTATCAGGCCGGGGCGGGGACGTCCCACAACATGAACTGTAACGAGGTGCTCGCCAACCGTGCGAACGAGATCCTCGGCGGCAAGCGCGGCGAGTACCGACCCGTGGATCCCAACGACCACGTCAACATGGCGCAGTCGACGAACGACGTGATCCCGACGGCGATCCGGCTGGCGGCCCTGGCCCAGCTGCCGGCCCTCCTCGACGCGCTGGGTCGGCTGGCGCGAGCCTTCCTGGCCAAGGGTCAGGCGTTCGACGGCATCCTCAAGTCCGGTCGCACTCATCTCCAGGACGCGACGCCGATCCGCCTGGGCCAGGAGTTCGCGGCCTACGGGGGGACCGTCGAGCGCAACCGCGATCGGATCGCCGCGGCCGCCGCCGCGCTGCGCGACCTCGGGATCGGCGGCAGCGCCGTGGGCACCGGGCTGAACGTGGAGCCCGAATATCCCCGGCTGATGGTGAAGCATCTGAAGGAGCTGACGGGCCTCGAGCTGCGAGAGGGGCAGGACCGGGTTCAACTGATGCAGTCGCTGGGCGATGCGACGGCCTTCAGCGGAGCGCTCCGGACCCACGCCGTGGACCTGGGGAAGATCGCGAGCGACCTCCGGCTGCTCGCCTCCGGCCCGCGCACCGGTCTCGCGGAGATCGTGCTTCCGGCCGTCCAGCCCGGCTCGAGCATCATGCCCGGGAAGGTGAACCCGTCGATCGCCGAGATGGTGAACATGGTCTGCTACCAGGCGATCGGGAACGACGTCACGATCGCGACGGCGGCGGAGGCGGGCCAGCTCGAGCTGAACGTGATGATGCCCGTGATCGCCCACAACCTGCTCTTCACGATGCTGATCCTCACGAACGCGAGCCGGATCTTCGCGGAGCGCTGCGTGGAAGGGATCGAGGCGGATCGCGCGATGTGCGAGCACTGGCTGGAGCGGAGCCCGGCCATCGTCACCGCGCTGGCGCCGCGGATCGGCTACGCCGCCGCGGCGCAGCTCGCCAAGGAAGCGGTGGCGCGAAACGTCACGGTGCGGCAGCTGGTGCGCGACAAGGGCTTGCTCACTGACGCAGAGCTCGACCGGGTGCTCGACTTGCGGGCCATGACCGAGCCGGGCGTGCCGGGAGAGCCGAAGCGGGAGCGGAAGGGGAAGAAGCAGTAGCCGGGGAGACGGGCGGTCTGCGGTGCACACTCTCAGGAGGGGCACGTATGAGCTGGATCGTCGCGGGGTTGATCGCAGGCGTCGGTGCATTCTTCTCCGATTTCGTCATGTGGGGAAAGGTCTTCACTGGTCCGGAAATGCGCGCGTTCGGAACGATGCCGCCCACGCCCGAGGAAGGAAAAAAGATGATGGCGGCGAACATGCCCAAGGCGGCTGCGCTGGCGCTGATCTTCGGTTTGCTGCTCGCAGCTTCCTATCAACGGCTCAAGGGCGCACTCTGGGTGCAGGGTGGCGGGCCGCTGGCCGGGATGGAGTTCGCGACGCTCCTCTGGTTGTGCACCATCGCGTTGTCCACCATCGGCAGCGGCGTGTGGTATGACAAAGTTCGACCGTTGCTCAAGGCGACGTTCTGGTCGTGGCTCGTCCGGATGAACGTCGCCGGGCTGCTAGTAGGGTTCTTCGTGAAGTGACGTTCCCCGGGTGGGAGGCCGTGACCGACGTCACGGCCTCGCGCCCCTCGTCGGGTGTACCAATCGTCCATGCCCAGGACGGTCTTGCTCGTCGCCGCGCTCACACTCGCGAGCGCTGTGCCCCTGCACGCGCAGCGCCGCTTCCGACTCGGACCGGCGGTCTCGTCGATGTCGCTCCAGGACCTGTCGGGGGCGAGCCACAGCTTCACGGGATACGGTGGCGCCGTCGCCTTGATCACCGGTGATGACGGCGAGAGCGGGCTCTCGGTCATTCGCTACGGCGACCTGGGTACCGACAGCCGCGTGCGCCGGCTCACCCTGTACGCGCTCGACTCGTACTACTACCCCGTCGGCACGCGCGGCATCGCCCCCTTCGCCGCCACGGAGCTCGGGCTGGCGCGCGTCACCGAGTCGACGTCGTTGTGTCTGCTCCTTTCCTGCACGGACACCGTCTCGACGTCGAGCCAGGTCGCGCTCGCCTTCGGGCTGGGCGTCCGTATCAACGCGGGCAAGGACGCGGCGGCGGTCATCGAGGGCCGGTTCCTGCAGGTGCCGCAGAGCGAGATCCAGGCGCTCGAGGCGCGCGCCAACGTCTCGATCGCGCTCGGCAGTCCACGTACGGGTCAGTTCACGGCCGGCACGCTCGGCCCGGCGGCGAGCTATCTCGTCCCCCTGTCCGGGCCGCTCCGGGCCCGCAGTCCCTTCGTGGGCGTCCGCTTCCGGCGCGACACCAAGAAGCCAGCGAGCAGCGTCGGGCTCGAGATCGATTTCGCCCCCATGAAGGTCGTCGGCAGTTGCACCGACCCGGGCTGCCGGCCCGCCGCCATCCTCTTCGCGCCGGGTTACGAGGCCGGCGTCTGGCCGCGCTGGGGACGGGTGTACGGCGAGGTCGGCTTCCTGCTCGCCGGCTTCTACACCGAGGGCCCGGACCGCGGTATCGCTCAGGGGCTGCACGGCGGGCTGGGGTGCGATCTCACGAGTGGCCCCATGACCTGGAACTTCAACGCCCGCCTGCTGTGGCTCCAGCGCAAGTCGGGGGAGAACGTGTTCGGCGTGCAGGTGGGTCTTAGTCTCTCGCCGGGATTGAGGGGGAAGACGGCTAGACCCTAGGTAGGTGGACTCGCTCGGCGTCTTGGCATCTTGGCGTCTCCCTATTCGCTTGTCTCTCCTCACCTTTGGCCATTGAATCCCGTAAGCCAGCTTGGCATATTGATGTGCGTATGCGCGTTACCACTTGGGCCGAATATGGTCTGATTGTTTCCCTGAACCTGGCCAAGCGCGCGGGGCAGGGGCCGGTGGCGGCGCGCGAGCTCGCCGAGCAGGAACGTCTCCCTCACGACTACGTCGAGCAGATCCTCCTCCGCTTGCGGCGCGCCGGCCTGGTGGACTCGGTACGCGGCGCCAAGGGCGGCTATCACCTCGCGCGTGAGCCGCAGGCCATCACCGTCAAGGATGTGATGGAGGCCTCCGAGCACGTCACGTTTGAGGTCAACTGCGATCTGCACCCGGTCGACCCGCATCGATGTAGCCCGGAGGCGTCGTGTAGCATCAGGCCGGTGTGGCGAATGTTGGAGCGACGCATCAACGACTTGCTGGCCAGTATCTCGCTCGCCGACCTGCAGCGCGACGAATCCGACGTCCTCTATCAGATCGCCGGGGCTCTGGCCGGGAACTAAGTCCGGCTCCCCAACTGTTTTTTTTGGACCCATACCCGACACGGGTTGTCGGGTATTACTCGCTTGGAGGCTGCCGTGGGCTACGCTCATCCGGAAGTGCTCGTCTCCACCGACTGGGTGGCCGCACACCTCAACGACGCCGGCATCCGCCTCATCGAGGTCGACGTCGACACGACTGCTTACGACTCGGGCCACGTCACGGGCGCAGTCGGTTGGAACTGGCAGTCGCAGCTCAACGATCCCGTGCGCCGCGACATCCCCGACAAGGGCGCGTTCGCCAGTCTCCTCAGCGACGCCGGGGTGACGCCGAAGACGACCGTGGTGTTGTACGGCGACAACAACAACTGGTTCGCGGCGTTCGCGTTCTGGCTGCTGCAGCTGTACGGGCACGCGAATGCACGGCTGATGAACGGCGGCCGGGCGAAATGGGTGGCGGAGGGTCGCCCTCTCGTCACCGAGAAGCCGCGGGTGACGCCGACCAAGTATCCGGTGCCGAAGAAGGTGAACGCGACGCTCCGCGCCAAGCGGCCCGACGTGGAGCGCGCGCTCAAGAACAAGAAAGTCGCGCTGGTGGACGTGCGCTCGCCGGCCGAGTTCGTGGGTGACATCATCGCGCCGCCCGGCATGACCGAGACGGCGCAGCGGGCCGGGCACATTCCGGGCGCGCGCAGCATCCCCTGGGGCCAGGCGGTGTCGGCCGACGGTACGTTCAAGTCCCACGAGGAGCTGTTGCAGCTCTACAAGGGCAAGGTGATCGACGGCAAGGACGAGATCATCGCCTACTGCCGCATCGGCGAGCGGTCGAGCCACACCTGGTTCGCGCTCAAGTACCTGCTGGGCCAGAAGAAGGTTCGCAACTACGACGGCTCGTGGACGGAGTGGGGCAACCTCGTCGGTGCGCCGATCGTGAAGGGAGCGGGATGAAGACGGCGGTAGCAGGCGGTAGAGGACGGAAGAGGGCGGTAGAGGCGAGGAGCGCCGAGCCCGCGCTCTGGGGACTGGTCGGCAACACGCCGTTAATCCCTCTACCGTCCTCGACCGTCCTCGACCGCCCTCGACCGTCCGTCTTTCTCAAGGCCGAGTGGCTCAACCCCGGCGGTTCCGTGAAGGATCGGGCGGCGCTGTTCATCCTGCGCGACGGGATCGCGCGGGGCGTGTTGCCGGGCAAGCGGCTGCTCGACGCATCGAGCGGTAATACGGCGATCGCCTACGCGATGCTCGGTGCGGCGCGGGGGATCGGCGTCACGGTATGCGTGCCGGCCAACGCGAGCGCCGAGCGGAAGGCGCTGCTCGAGGCGTTCGGTGCGGAGGTCGTCTTCACCGACTCGCTCGAGGGCTCGGACGGCGCCATCCGCGCGGCGCGCGAGCTCGCCGCCCGTCGGCCGGACGACTTCTGGTACGCGGACCAATACAATCATCCCGCCAATCCGCGGGCGCACTACGTCACGACCGCCGAGGAGCTGTGGCGCCAGACCGAAGGGCGCATCACGCATTTCGTCGCCGGCCTCGGCACCACCGGCACGATGGTGGGCACCGGACGGCGCCTCAAGGAGCTGAATGCGGCGATCGAGCTCGTCGCCGTGCAGCCCGACGAGCCGTTCCACGGGCTCGAGGGGCTGAAGCACCTGGACACGGCCATCGTGCCGGGGATCTACGACCCGACGATCCCGGACCGGACGGAGTTCGTCGCGACGGAGCAGGCGGACCGCATGGTGCACCGGCTGGCGCGGGAGACGGGATTGTTCGTCGGCTGGTCCACGGGCGCGGCGCTGGTCGCCGCCGAGCGCGTCGCGGCCGCCTTGGACCGCCGTGGTCCGCCCGCAATCATAGTGGTGATCGCTCCCGACTCGGGGCTGCGCTACCTGAGCGAGCGCCGCCGGCTGGCGGGGGAGGCCGCGTGACCTTGGTGCTCGAGCCCCGCCACGTGACGGCCATCCGCCGGCACGGCGAGGCGGACTACCCTTACGAGGCCTGCGGCCTCATCGGCGGGCTGGCGGACGGATCGCGGCTCGTCGCGGTGCAGCTCGTCCCGCTTCCCAATGCGCGCAGCGATGCGGCCCGGAACCGGTACCTCATCGACCCGGACGCGTTCCGCCGCGCGCAGCAGCGGCTCGACCGGGACGGGCTGGACATCATCGGGGTGTATCACTCGCACCCGGACCATCCGCCCATCCCCTCGCAGTACGATCGCGACCACGCGTGGCCGCGGCTGGTGTACGTGATCGCGGCGGTCGCGGGCCGCAAGGCGGGCGACGTGAAGGCGTGGATCCTGTCGGACGACCGGGCATCGTTCGACGCCGCACCTCTGACCATCGAAGAACGGACGGTCGCATGGCAGTCACGGTCCTGATCCCCACGCCGCTCCGCCCCTTCGCGGGGGGGCGGGACACGATCGAGCTCGACGCCGCCAGCGTGGGCGAATTGCTGGAGCGGCTGACCAGCGAGTACGCCGCCTTGCGGAGGCACCTCTTTGCAGACGACGGACGATTGCGCAGTTTCGTCAACGTGTACGTGAACGACCGGGACATCCGGCAGCTGCGGCAGCATGAGACGCCGGTCGGGCCGGGTGACACCGTGTCGATCATCCCGAGCATCGCCGGAGGCACCGCCGTGGCGGAACAGCTGCCGAAGCTCTCGCACGAAGAGATCCTACGCTACTCGCGTCACCTCATCCTCCCCGATGTCGGCGTCGCGGGACAGCGCAAGCTGAAGAGCGCCCGGGTGCTGCTGGTGGGTGCGGGCGGCCTCGGCTCCCCGGCCGCGCTCTACCTCGCCGCCGCGGGCGTGGGCACGATCGGCATCGTCGACTTCGACGTGGTTGACCAGACGAACCTGCAGCGCCAGATCCTGCACGGCACGTCGCGGGTGGGCGTCTCCAAGCTCCAGTCGGCGGAGGAGCGGCTGCGCGATATCAACCCCAACGTGCGGGTGGAGACGTTCGAGACGCGCCTCACCTCGGAGAACGCGCTCGACCTCATCCGCGATTTCGACGTCGTGGCCGATGGCACCGACAACTTTCCCACGCGCTACCTCGTCAACGACGCGTGCGTCCTGCTCGGCAAGCCGAACGTGTACGGGTCGATCTTCCGCTTCGAAGGCCAGGCGTCGGTGTTCTACGCCAAGGAGGGGCCGTGCTACCGCTGCCTCTACGCCGAGCCGCCTCCCCCGGGCCTGGTGCCGTCGTGCGCGGAAGGCGGCGTGCTCGGCGTCCTCCCCGGGATCATTGGGTCGATCCAGGCGCTCGAGACGATCAAGCTGATCCTCGGCGCGGGCGACTCCTTGATCGGCCGTCTGCTGCTGTTCGACGCGCTCAAGCTCAGTTTCCGCGAGCTGAAGCTCGAGAAGGACCCCGACTGCCCGGTGTGCGGGCCCCGACCGACCGTCACCGCGCTGATCGACTACGAGGCATTCTGCGGCGTGGGCGCGGAGCCGAGCTACGACGGCCTCGAGGTCACCGCAGCCGAGCTCGCCGCCGAGTGGAAGCAGAACCCCGACCTGCTCGTGCTCGACGTGCGCGAGCCGCACGAGCACGAGATCGCGCGCATCGAGGGCGCGAAGCTCATCCCGCTCTCCCAGCTGCCCGACCGCCTGGGCGATTTGGACGGCCACCAGGAGATCGTCACCCACTGCCACCACGGTGCGCGCTCGCTGAAAGCGCTCGAGATCCTCAAGGCCGCGGGCTTCTCGAAGGTGCGGAGCCTGCGGGGCGGGATCGACGCGTGGAGCGTGAACGTGGATTCGAGCGTACCGAGATACTGAGAGCGATCAACACAACAACGTGGGGAGTGGGGAGTGGTTCGTGACGGTGCGCGCCGGATGCGCGGCTCGCATCGGAGGGTACCACTCCCCACTCCCCACGCCGTTTCCGTGTTGATGCCGAAGGTGGGACTCGAACCCACACGGGCTTGCGCCCACTGCGCCCTGAACGCAGCGCGTCTACCAATTCCACCACTTCGGCGCGCGGGAACGGCAATATTAGCGGGCGGTATAACCTCAAGTCAACTCTTGGCTTGACCGCTTCGGACCCGGTTTCTATCTTGGCGCTGGCGCAGTGGACAGAGTCTCTATCGCACGCAACCCGCGGGCGCGACATGACTACCATCTCCTGGATACGTGGGAGGCCGGTCTGGTGCTCACGGGCACAGAAGTCAAGTCGCTGCGCGACCGCAAGGCGAGCCTGGCGGAAGCCTACGCCCACGTGCGACGCGGCGAGGTGTGGCTCGAAGGTCTGACCATCTCGCCCTACCAGCCCGGCAGCTACAACAACCCCCCACCCGCGCGCTCCCGCAAGCTGCTGCTGCACAAGCACGAAATCCGCAAGCTCATCGGCGCGACCGCACAGCAAGGCCTCACCCTCATCCCGCTCGAGCTGTACTTCAAGGATGGGCTCGCCAAGGTAGCGATCGCGCTGGGGCGCGCGAAGAAGCTGCACGACAAGCGCGAGGACCTGCGGCGCCGCGCGGCTGAACGCGAGCTGGCGCGCGCGTTCCGGGGCAAGCGCCCGTGATCCTGCTGATGGCCCGTCTCCTGCTCCCCGCCCAGACGGTGCTCATCACCACTCCGCGCGGCCAGTGGGCCGTCCCCGTCGCGCTGGAGCGCGGCGCGGCGGCGGTCGCCGCGCCGCTCCTGGTACGACCGCTGGGGTTGACGGTGACGGTGGAGGTGGGCGGCTCGCGGGCGACGGTGCAGCTCGGCGGCGCCGTCTTCGTGTTCCACCTGGGCGCTCCCTTCGCCCGCGCGGGCGGGGTCATCTGCATGCTGGTGGGGGATCCCTACATCGCGCGGGATACGCTGTTCCTGCCCCTCCCGTGGCTCAGCGACTGCGTGCCCCGGGTGCTGGCGGCGCGCTACCGCTGGGACGCCGCGGCGGCCCGCCTCGAGGAGCTCGCTGCGCCGGTCGCGGCCTCGGCCACGGCCGCCTCCGGCCCGGCGCCGACCGCCGCCGTCGCCGCTCCCAACCCCACCACCGGCCTGCGGCTGCACCACGTGATCGTGGTCGACCCCGGCCACGGCGGCCCCGATCCCGGGAACCCCGGCCGCCACGTTCCGGGGGGACTGGTCGAGAAGGACATCGCGCTCGCGGTGGGCAGGCTGCTGCGCGCGGAGCTGACGCGCCGCGGCATCACGGCGTCGCTCACGCGCCAGACCGACACCTTGATCGACCTCGCGGACCGGGGGGCGTTTTGCCGCGCGGCGTGCGACCTGTTCGTGAGTATTCACGTCAACGCGATGCCGCCCGGCCGACGCGGCGAGCGGGTGAGCGGCGTCGAGACCTACTTCTTATCCGACGCGAAGACCGAGGACCAAGAGCGCGTCGCCAAGATGGAGAACGAAGCCCTCCGCTTCGAGACGGAGACGCCCGCCGGCGCCCCCGGGCCGCTCGGCTACATCCTGCGCGACCTCCAGCTGAATGAATACCTGCGCGAGTCGGCGCGGCTTGCGGAGCTGGTCCAGGAGCGGGTCGCCGTGGTCCATCCGGGCGGCGACCGGGGCGTGCAGCAGGCCGGGTTCATGGTGCTCACGACCGCGCGGCGGCCGGCCATTCTGGTGGAGACGGGCTTCGCTACGAACGCGACCGACGGGGCATTCCTCGCCTCCGCGCTGGGCCAGCACAAGCTGGCCAGCGCGATCGCCGACGGTATCGTGGCCTACTTGCTGGAGTTCGAGCGCAAGCTCGCCGTCCGCGCACCGGCCGGGGGCCGATGAGCGGACGGTTGCCTCAGCTCGTCCTCGCGCTCGCCGCCGCGGGCGCGTGCGCCTCTTCCAACGCCATGTGGAGCGCCCGGCAGGTCGCGAACGAGGCCCGTGCGTTGGAAGCCGAGGGCCGGGCGAGCGACGCCGCGGCGGCCTGGGCGCGCGCCGCCGTGAAGGCGGAATCGGCGGCCGCCCGTCATCCGGGCGGCCCCTTGGTGGACGAGGCGCTCACCCTTCAGGGCGAGGCCCTGGCGCGTATCGGCTCCTGCGACGTGGCCGAGGCGCCGCTGCGCCGCGTGCTGGAGGGCGGATCGGACGGGACCTTGCGGGAGCGGGCCGCCCTGGTGCTGGCGCAGTGCGCCCTCGATGCGGGCGACCCGGCGGCTGCCGAGCGCGCGCTCGTGGTGCCGCTCGAGTCGCGCGATCGCGGCCGGCGCTCGCGCGCCGCCTACCTCGCCGGCCGGGCGGCGGTAGTGCGGGGCGACGTGCCGGCGGCGCTGGAGCGGCTGGCTGGCTCTGAGGACGCGGCGGCGGGATTCACCCGCGCGCGCCTGCTCGCCGCCGCGGGACGCACGGGCGAAGTGGCGGCGCTGCTCGACACGCTGACTCGGCGACGGTTCGTCGAGGCGGAGTGGGCGGCGGCGCTCGATGACGTCGCGCGCGCGAGCGGGCCGGACGTCGCCGCCCACACGCTGGATCGCCTGCTCGCGCGGCAGCGCGTGCGGGACAGAGAGCGCGCGCGGCTCCTGCTCGCGGACGGAAATCGCCGGCTCGCGGGCGGGGAGCTGGATGCGGCGCAGCGCCGATACGCTCAGGCCGAACGAGCGGCTCCCGACTCGGTGGAGGGACAGCGGGCCCGCCTGCTGCTCGTGCGCGTGACGGCGAGCCGCGCGGAACGCCCGGACGAGCTCGCTGCGGTGGCGCGCCGCCTGACGGGGCTGCTGCAGTCGGGACCGGGCGGGCCGCTGGACGCGGAGGCGCTTGCCTTCCAGGAGACGGTGCGGCGCGTGCTCGTGCTTGATGCGAGCGGCGACGCCGCGCTGTTCCGCGCCGCGGAGCTGGCGCGCGACTCGCTCGGCAGCGCCCCGCTGGCCGGGTGGCTGTTCCTGCGCATCGTGACGCTCGCGCCGAGCTCGCTCTTCGCTCCCAAAGCGCTCGTCGCCGCCGCCGGATTGCTGCCCGAATCCCACGACTCCTTGGTCGCGCTGCTGTCCAGCCGGTATCCCACCTCGCCGTACACGCTCGCCGTGCGGGGTGAAGCGAGCCCGGCGTACGCCGCGGCCGAGGACTCCCTCGCCCGGGCGCTCGGCTTGGAATTGCGCTCGCCCCCGCTGGCCGTCGCCGCAACGGTCAGGCCGCCCGTGCCCGGGCGGCGCGGCCCGACGCTCGACGCCCCGTGAGCCCTGCGGCCTCCCCCCCGCTCCCCGTCCGCCTCCTCGGCACGACCTTCCAGAATCCCGTGCTCCTCGCCGCCGGGACGGCGGCCTTCGGCCGCGAGGTCGACGGGGTCATCGATCTCGACGCGCTGGGGGGGATCATCACGAAAGCCGTGACCCCGGAGCCGCGGCGCGGGCATCCGGCGCCGCGCGTCGCCGAGTTCGGCGGGGGGATGCTCAACGCGGTAGGCCTCGCCAATCCGGGACTCGAGGAGGTGGCGCGGCGCGAGCTACCGTGGCTCGCGGAGCGCCTCAAGCGCGCCCGCGTGCTCGTCAACGTGGCGGGCGCCGTCGTGGACGACTACGTGCGGGTGGTCGAGCGCCTCACGCCCATCGCCACGGTCGCGGCGTTCGAGATCAACGCCTCCTGTCCGAACACGAGCGCGGGCGGGCTCGAGTTCGGTGCGGATGCTCACAGTCTCGCCGAGCTGGTGCGCCGCTGCCGCGGGGTGACGACGCGACCGCTCGTGATCAAGCTCTCGCCCGTGCTCCCCGACATTCCCGCTATGGCGCAGGTAGCCCAGCACGAGGGCGCGGACGCCGTCAGCTTGGTCAACACCATCCCCGGGATGCTGCACGCTCGCCTGGGCAACGGGTCGGGTGGCGTGAGCGGCCCGGCGTTGCTGGCGATCGGCGTGCTCGCCACGCGGCGCGTCGCTGAGCGCGTGGGCGTGCCGGTGATCGGCGTGGGCGGCATCCGCACGGCGGAGGACGCGCGCGCCTACCTCGACGCCGGCGCCTCGCTCGTCGCGATCGGCACCGCCGCGCTCGCCGACCCGCGAGTCCCGGAGCGGGTCGCGCGGGAGCTCACCCGTGGCTGAGCTCGTCGTCGCCTTCGACGTGCCGAGCGGCCGCGAAGCGCTGGCGCTCGCCAGGCGCCTGCCCGGGCTCCGCTGGGCCAAGCTCGGCCCCGGCCTGTATGTGCGCGAGGGCCCGGCCCTGGCCCGCGAGTTTCTGGCGCGCGGCCTGCGAGTGTTCCTCGACCTCAAGTGGCACGACATCCCGAGCACCGTGGCGGGCGCGGTGGCGGCCGCGCGCGAGCTGGGCGTGGCGATGGCCAGCGTGCACTGCCTGGGCGGCGCCGACATGCTCGCCGCGGCCGCGCAGGCCGCAGGAGAGGTCGCGCTCGTCGGTGTCACGGTCCTCACCTCGCACGATGGTGCGGGCCTGGGACAGGTGCTGGGGCGCGGCGTGCCGGACGTCAGCTGCGAAGCAGAGCGCCTTGCCCGCCTCGCGGTCCGGGCCGGGTTACGCGGCGTGGTCGCCTCGGGGGCCGAACTGGCGCTGTTGCGCAACGCGCTCGGGCCCGCGCCGTGGATCGTGGTGCCGGGGATCCGCTCGGCCGCGGACCCCGCGGACGATCAGGCCCGCACCATCGCGCCCCAGGACGCCGTGCGCGGGGGGGCGACCCATCTCGTCGTGGGACGACCTATCACGCGGGCCGCCGACCCGGGCGGGGTGTACCAACGGCTGGTGGAGTGTCTATGAGGCGCACGCTGTGGGTCATGGGGTTGTCGCTCGCCGCGGCGCCGCTCGCGGCCCAGGGCTCGCTTGCCCAGGCGGCCGAGGCGGCGCGCGTCGCCTGGCTCGCCCACGATCCTCAATCGCTTGTGGGGCAAAGTGCTAGCGTCGTGCTCCAGATCCCCGGCGCAGATCCGTCGTCGCCGCTCGGGCGGGCGCAGGCCGTGGAGCTGCTGCGGCGCCACCTGCGCACGGCGAGCGAGCGCTCCGTGGCCGTCACGAGCCTGCGGGAAGTCGAGCCGGGAAGGGGCTTCGTGGAGCTGGATCGCCGCTACGTGGTACCGGGAACGGTGGACGAACGACGCGAAGCCGTGTTTTTGGGGTTTCGCCGCGCGGGGAACCGGTGGGTGTTGTCGGAGGTGCGAACCACGCCGTAATCCCGCCCCTTGCGATAACTTACGAGCCCGTCTATTGTTCAAGACTGACCCGGAATCTTGGCTCTGTCGTGGAGACGGCCCTGTGAAGGTGCGCTCGAGCGTTCGACCGATCTGCGAGCATTGCAAGGTGATCCGCCGCCGCGGCGTGGTCCGCGTGATCTGCAAGCGCAATCCCAAGCACAAGCAGCGGCAGGGCTAGGTCATGGCACGCATTGCAGGCGTCGACCTGCCGCGCGAGAAGAAAATCCAATACGCCCTGCCGTACATCTTCGGCATCGGTCCCAGCAACGCGAAGAAGATTCTCGCGGAGACGGGGGTGAACCCGGACGCGCGGGTGCGCGATCTCCGCGACGCGGAGGTGGCCCGGCTGCGGCAGGTGATCGAGCGCGACTACAAGGTGGAAGGCGCGCTGCGCACCGAGGTCGCGATGAACATCAAGCGGCTGATGGACATCGGGACGTATCGCGGGGGGCGGCACCGCAAAGGATTGCCGGTTCGCGGGCAGCGCACGCATACCAACGCGCGGACCAAGAAGGGGCCGCGGCGGGCGATCGCAGGCAAGAAGAAAGCCGTTCTCAAAAAGTAAATGGCACAAGCGAAACCGACGGGCGCCAAGCGCGCCAAGAAGGTCGTGGAGGCGGAGGGGATCGCCCACATCACCGCGACCTTCAACAACACGCTCATCACGATCACCGACATGCAGGGGAACGCCATCACCTGGGGTTCCTCGGGCAAGGCCGGGTTCCAGGGGTCCAAGAAATCGACGCCGTTCGCCGCCACGGTCGCGGCCGAGCAGGCGGCACGCGAGGCGATGAACCTGGGCGTGCGGCGCGTGCACGTCCGGGTGCAGGGCCCGGGGTCGGGCCGCGAGTCCGCGATTCAGGCGCTGGCCACCGCCGGGCTGCAGATCCGCTCCATCCGCGACGTCACGCCCATCCCTCACAACGGGTGCCGGCCGCCCAAGAAGCGGCGGGTGTAGGCGGTGGCGCGCTACACGGGTCCCGTCTGCAAGTTGTGCCGCCGGGAGGGCACGAAGCTGTTTCTCAAGGGCACGCGCTGCCTCACGGAGAAGTGCGCCGTGGAGCGCCGCGCCTACGCGCCCGGCCAGCACGGCCAGTCCACGGGACGCCGGCGCAAGGCCTCCGAGTACGCCAAGCAGCTGCGCGAGAAGCAGAAGGTGAAGCGCATCTACGGGCTGTCGGAGCGGCAGTTCCGCAACATCTTCGACCGCGTGTTGAAGGAGCCCGGAGTCACGGGCGAGGCGCTGCTCGTGGCGCTCGAGTCCCGGCTGGACAACCTGGTGTATCGCATGGGCTTCGCGGTGTCGCGCAAGCAGGCGCGGCAGCTCGTGCGGCACCGCCACATCCAGGTGAACGAGCGCACGGTGGACGTGCCGTCCTACCGCGTCCGCCCGGGTGAGGAGATCGCGGTCGCCGCGGGCAGCCGCGAGCTCGTCCTGGTGAAGCACGCGCTCGAGCAGTTCGGGCGCGGACAGCCGGTGTCCTGGATCCAGGTGGATACCGATAAGGCGCGCGGCCGGATGAGGGAGCGGCCCACCCGCGACGCCATCCCGATCGCCGCGCAGGAACAGTTAATCGTCGAGCTCTACTCCAAGTGATCACGACTCTCGATTTGACCGGGCTGGTCCGACCGCACCTGGTGGAGATGACCAAGCGGGAGGACAACCCGAATGCCGCCGAGTTCCGGCTGCAGCCGCTCGAGCGGGGCTACGGCTACACGCTGGGAAACGCGCTGCGCCGGATGCTCTTGTCCTCGCTGCGGGGCGCCGCCGTCTGGGCGTTCCGGATCGACGGCGTGGTGCACGAGCACCAGACGATCCCGGGGGTGGTCGAAGACGTGCACCAGATCATCCAGCGCCTCAAGCAGCTCACCCTGATGCTCTCCCCCGACGTGGACGAAGCGGTGCTGCACGTCAAGCGCGACAAGGCCGGGCCGGTCCACGCCCGCGACATCGAGGCGCAGGGGGCCGTGACGATCGTGAACGCGGACCAGCTGCTGTTCACGCTCCAGGACGACCGCGAGATCGCGGGCGAGCTGTACGTCAACAAGGGCCGGGGCTACGTCGAGGCCGAGCAGCATCCCCTCGATCGCACGCTCCCGGTGGACGTGGTGCGCATCGACTCGATCTACAATCCGGTGCGGCGCGCGAACTTCACGGTGGCCGAGACCCGGGTAGGGCAGCGCACCGACTACGACCGGTTGACCCTCACGGTCGAGACCAACGGCACGCTCTCACCGGAAGACGCGGTGGCCTACGCGGCGGCACTCGCGCAGGAGCACTTCCGCTTCTTCGTGGACTTCGGCAAGGTCCCGATGGTGGCGAGCGAGCCCGCCGGGAACGGCGGCGTCGCGACGAGCCAGCTGAAGGACGTGGTGGCGCGCAGCATCGACGACGTGGGTCTCTCGGTGCGCTCCGTCAACTCGCTCAAGAACTCGAACATCCGCACCCTGGCCGACCTCGTGCAGTACCGCGAGGAGGACCTGCTCAAGGTGAAGAACGTGGGCGAGAAGGCGCTGGGCGAGATCGCCGAGCTGCTGCGGCGCGAGGGGCTCAACTTCGGGATGAAGCTCGAGGAGATCGAGGGGGAGTTGCGCGTCGTCGATCCCGGCACGCCGCCCGTGGCGCAGCTGACCGAAGAGGAGGGAGTGGAGTAGATGCGGCACCGCGCCAAGGCGCGCCAGCTGTCGCGCACCGCCAGCCACCGCAAGGCGCTGCTCGCGAACCTCGCCACGAGCCTCATCAAGCACGACCGGATCGTGACCACCGAGGCGAAAGCGAAGGAGCTGCGCCCGTTCGCGGAGCGGCTGATCACGCTGGCGCGGCGCGGCGACCTGCACGCCCGGCGCCTGGTCGAGCGGCGCATCAAGGACCGCGCGGCGGCGCAGAAACTCTTCAAGGAACTGGGACCCCGGTTCGCCTCGCGGCCCGGGGGGTACACGCGCATCCTCAAGCTGGGCCATCGCGCGGGCGACGGCGCCGAGGTGGCTCGGATCGAACTGCTGGGTGAGTGAGGGAGCGGTGGAGCACCAGCACGGCACGGGGGACCCTGAGTCCCCCGTTTTCATTCCGCTAGGACGCCTTCGCGACGCGGTTGGACTTGAGGCACTGGGTGCAGACGCGCAGGTGCCGCACCGTCCCGTCCACCACCGCTCGCACCCGCTGCAGGTTGGGGTACCAGCGGCGATTGGTCTTGTTATTCGCGTGGCTGATGTTGTGCCCCGTGATGGGACCCTTGCCGCAGATTTCGCACACTCGAGCCATACGCCTCTATCCCATAGAGCATGAGCGCCACAGCGAAGCAGGGCGAAAAGCGGCCGAAACCTACTCCCGCCCCCGGGGAACGGCAACCCCGCCGGACGGCGCTCGTCACGGGAGTCACCGGCCAAGACGGGTCGTACCTGGCGGAGCTGCTGCTGGAGAAGGGCTACGAGGTCGTGGGCGTCGTGCGGCGCACGTCGCATGACTCCTACGAGCGGATCGGACACCTGCTCGACAAGATCCAGGTGGTCCCCGCGGACCTGCTGGACCAGCACTCGCTCACGGCCGTCATCCGCGACGCCCGGCCCCACGAGGTCTACAACCTCGCGGCGCAGAGCTTCGTGCCGACGTCGTGGACCCAGCCGGTGTTGACGGGCGAGTTCACGGCGCTCGGCGTCACCCGCATCCTCGAGGCCGTGCGGCTCGCGCACCCGGAGGCCCGCTTCTATCAAGCGAGCTCCTCCGAGATGTTCGGCAAGGCGGTCGAGACCCCGCAGCGGGAGACGACGCCCTTCTACCCGCGGTCCCCGTACGGCGCGGCGAAGGTCTACGGACACTGGATCACGGTGAACTACCGCGAGTCCTATGGGCTCTACGCCGTAAGTGGCATCCTCTTCAACCACGAGTCGCCCCGGCGGGGGCTCGAGTTCGTCACCCGCAAGGTGAGCCACGGCGTGGCGCAGATCGTGAAGGGGAAGGCGAGCGAGCTGCGGCTCGGCAACCTCGACGCCCGGCGCGATTGGGGCTATGCGGGGGACTACGTCGAGGCCATGTGGCTCATGCTGCAGCAGCCCGAGCCCGAGGACTACGTCGTGGGGACGGGACGGCAGCACACCGTGCGCGAGCTGTGCGAGGTGGCGTTCGGCCACGCTGGGCTCGACTGGCATCAGTACGTGAAGGTCGACCCGCGGTTCGTGCGGCCGGCGGAGGTGGATATCTTGCAGGCCGACGCGTCCAAGGCGCGCCGCCAGCTCGGCTGGGCGCCGCGGGTGAGCTTCGAGGAGCTCGTGCGCATGATGGTGAACGCGGACCTGGAGCGGGCGGGGTGAAGGTTCTCGTCACCGGGGCGGACGGGTTCGTGGGCCGGTGGATGGTGCGGCGGCTGATCGACGACGGGCGAGAGGTGTACGCCGCCGTCCGGCCGGCGGCGCCCGCGGGGCCTCCTGCCGGCCCCGCCGAGCTTTCGGCGGCGGAGCGCGCCGCCGTGCGCTGGCTGCCGCTCGAGCTCACCGACTTCGAGTCCGTCCGCCAGTGCGCGGGCGCGCCCTACGATGCCGTCGTGCACCTCGCCGCCGTCTCGTCCGGGGTCGAGGCGGCGCGAGATCCGGGCTGGGCCTGGACGGTGAACGCTGCGGGCACGGCACGGCTCGTCCACGTGCTGCTCGAAGGGAAGCGGGCGGGCCGGGGCGACCCGGTGGTCCTGGTGGCGTCGACCGCCGAGGTGTACGGCCGCGGCGACCCGACGCCGCGCAAGGAGTCCGACCCGGTGGCGCCTTGCTCCCCCTACGCCGCGAGTAAGGCGGGGGCCGAGCTCGCCGCCCTCGAAGCGTGGCGCCGCGGCGGGCTGCGGGTCGTCGTGGCGCGGGCCTTCCCGCACACGGGGCCCGGGCAGGACGGGCGCTTCGTCGTGCCCGCGTTCGCGCAACGGCTCAAGCTGGCCAAACGGGCGGCGGCGCCGGTCGTGAAAGTGGGAAGCCTGGAGCCCGTACGGGAGTTCCTCCACGTGCAGGACGTGGTCGATGCCTACGCCCGGCTGCTCGTGAAGGGCCAGCCCGGCGAGACCTACAACATCGCCTCGGGGCGGGGCATCTCGCTCGAAGAGTTGCTGGACAAGCTCGCCGCGCTGGTCGGCGTGCGGCCGATTCCCGAAGCGGACGCGGACCTCATGCGCGTGGGCGACCTGCCGTATCTCGTCGGGGACGCTTCCAAGCTCCGCGCGGCGATGGGCTGGGCGCCACGCCGCTCGCTCGATCAGACCTTGCAAGACGTGCTCGATGCCCAAGCGGACTGACCTGCAGCGCATCCTGCTCCTCGGCTCGGGCCCGATCGTGATCGGCCAGGCCGCGGAGTTCGACTACTCCGGCACGCAGGCGGTCAAGGCCCTGAAGGAAGAGGGCTACACGGTGATCCTGGTGAATTCCAACCCCGCCACGATCATGACGGACCCGGAGCTCGCCGACCGCACCTATATCGAGCCCGTCACTCCCGACTGGGTCCGCAAGGTGATCGAGCGCGAGCGCCCCGACGCGCTGCTGCCGACGATGGGGGGCCAGACGGCCCTCAACGTGGCGATGGCGCTGGCGCGCGACGGCACCCTCGAGCGCTACGGGGTCGAGCTGATCGGCGCCAACGCCCGCGCCATCCAGATGGCGGAGGACCGGGCGGAGTTCGCCGCCGCGATGGCGCGCATCGGCCTCGCGACACCGCTCGGCCGGACGGTGGGGCGGCTCGAGGAGGCGCTCGCCGCCGTGGGGCAGATCGGGTATCCGGCGGTGATTCGCCCGTCCTTCACGCTGGGTGGGACCGGCGGCGGCGTGGCCTTCAACCGGGCGGAGTTCGAGGAGCACGTCGAGCGGGCCCTGGAGCTCTCGCCCGTGCACACGACGCTGATCGAGCGCAGCGTGCTCGGCTGGAAGGAGTTCGAGCTCGAAGTGATGCGGGACCGACGCGACAACGTGGTGATCGTGTGTTCGATCGAGAACGTCGATCCCATGGGCGTGCACACCGGCGACTCGATCACGGTGGCCCCGGCCATGACCCTCACCGACCGGGAGTACCAGCGGATGCGCGACGCCGCGATCGCGATCATTCGCGAGATCGGCGTCGAGGCCGGCGGCTGCAACATCCAGTTCGCCGTGAACCCGGCCGACGGCGAGATGCTGGTGATCGAGATGAACCCGCGCGTCTCGCGCAGCTCCGCGCTCGCGTCCAAGGCCACGGGCTTCCCGATCGCGCGCATCGGGACGAAGCTCGCCGTGGGGTACACCCTCGACGAGCTGCCGAACGACATCACGCGGACCACCCCGGCGTCCTTCGAGCCGGTGCTCGACTATGTGGTCGTGAAGGTGCCGCGCTTCGCGTTCGAGAAGTTCCCGACCGCCGACTACCGGCTCACGACGCAGATGAAGTCCGTGGGCGAGGCGATGGCGATCGGGCGCACGTTCAAGGAGGCGTTCCAGAAGGGACTGCGCGCGCTCGAGATCGGCCGCCCGGGATGGGTCGCCGGCGCCACGGCCGCCGACGACCGCCTGACGAGCGACTCCCCCGACGATCTGCGCGTGGCGCTGCGGGTCCCGACCCCGGAGCGGATGTTCCAGATCAAGCGCGCCCTCGTGGCCGGGCTGACGGTGGAGGAGGTCGCGCAGGCGTCGCGCATCGACCCGTGGTTCCTCTATCAGATGGAAGACCTGCTGCAAGCGGAGCGCTGGTTCGTGGGGCTCCCGGAGATCGGAGCCGCCGCGCTGCGCCGCATGAAGCGCATGGGGTTCAGCGATCGCCAGCTCGCGGGGCTGCGCGGCACCGCCGAAGCGGCGCTGCGGGCGCGGCGCTGGGAGCTGGGCGTGCATCCGGCCTACAAGACCGTGGATACCTGCGCCGGCGAGTTTCCGTCGTCCACGCCATACCTCTACAGCTCCTACGACGACGAGAACGAGTCCGAGCCGCTGGGGGAGCGGAGCATCGTCATCCTGGGCAGCGGACCGAACCGCATCGGCCAGGGTGTGGAGTTCGACTACTGCTGCGTCCGGGCGGGGCTCGCGTTCCGCGAGCTGGGGTTCAAGACGATCATGATCAACTGCAACCCCGAGACCGTCTCGACCGACTTCGACATCTCGGACAAGCTGTACTTCGAGCCACTCACCCTGGAGGACGTGCTCGAGATCGTGCGGTGGGAGCGGCCGCTCGGAGTCGTGGTGCAGCTCGGCGGCCAGACGCCGCTGCAGCTCACGAAGCCCCTCGAGGCGGCGGGGATACGGATCCTCGGCACCGCCCCCGACGCGATCGACGTCGCCGAG
>Ga0209058_1000604_pt1 | contig 31044 bp, 34 predicted proteins | sample GraSoiAngelo_147_FD_185904 | JGI IMG/M metagenome (GOLD analysis project Ga0209058, IMG submission 185904) | Grasslands soil microbial communities from the Angelo Coastal Reserve, California, USA - 14_1009_05_40cm (SPAdes) (version 2) | ecosystem: Environmental > Terrestrial > Soil > Grasslands ... | reverse complement strand
CCCGATTCCGTGTCATCAGCAAGATCCGTACCTGCGCTTCGCGGACGGGCGCTTGCCCGTCAGCGAGGCGGCAGCATCCGAAATCCTCTCGCTGCCGATCTTCCCGCACATGCGCGATGACCAAATTACCCAGGTCTGTGATGCGGTGCTGGAGGCGGTGTCCGCAGCTGAGGTGCATGTTGCCTGACGTGATCGTGGGAGACGGGCTGCGATCGGACCCAAGCGCGATCATCGGCTACCCCTCCGCGCGGACCGCGCCATCCGATCTTTCGCTGGGACAAGACGCATGTATTCGTAGCGGCACGGTGGTCTATTTCGGGTCGACGATCGGAGCCCGGTTCCAAACCGGCCACAACGTGATCATCCGCGAAGACTGCCGTATCGGCGACGACGTCTCCGTATGGAGTAATTCGGTGGTGGATTACGGCTGCCGGATTGGTGACCGAGTCAAGATCCACTCGAACTGCTACATCGCGCAGTTCACCGAAATTGAGGACGGGGCTTTTCTTGCGCCGGGCGTAACGATCGCCAACGATCTCTACCCGGGACAGTCCACTTCCGCCGCGATGATGTCTGGGCCTCAGATCGGGGCCGGTGCCCAGATCGGGGTCAACGTGACGATTCTGCCGTTTGTGCGCATCGGGGCGGGATGCCTTATCGGTGCAGGCGCCGTTGTTGTCCGCGATATTCCTGACGGCTCTGTCGCGTTCGGCAATCCGGCAGCGGTGCGAGGGAAAGTCCGCGACCTCCGTGCCATCGAGTCCCGAGTCGATGCGGTGACGGATTCGGTCAGTCGCTACCGCTTCACAGGACCGCCGGACGCGGTGCTCCGGATGGCCGGGTCGAAGCGATGATCCGCCCCGAGCCGGTCAGACAAGGGGTGCATTTGCCAGAAGACGATCTCACGGCAGGCCCTTCGGCACCGGCGCCCGCCGCCAAGCGACCCTTCGACCTTCTCGCCGCAAGCGTGTGCCTCGTCTTGCTTTCCCCACTGCTTGCGATTGTCGCCGTGATCGTGTCGGCGACCAGCCCAGGCTCACCTTTCTTTCGCCAGACCAGGATCGGCAGGGACCGTCGGCCGTTCGTCCTCTACAAGTTCCGCACGATGTACGCCGGCAGTCCGGACGACGTCCACCGGCAGTATGTCTCCAGGCTTCTAACTGAAGATCAGCCGCCCATGGGCGGGCCGCGAGGTCTCTTCAAGCTGGAAGACGATCCGAGGATCACGCCGGTCGGCCGCCTGTTGCGACGGACGAGCATCGACGAGCTCCCTCAGCTGGTCAACATCATCCGGGGCGATATGTCGCTGGTCGGGCCCCGCCCTCTACTTCCGTGGGAGGCGGAGTTGATCGGTCCGGCCTACTCCGCCCGCTTCCTCGCTGAGCCGGGTCTGACCGGCCTGTGGCAGGTGAGCGGAAGGAACAAGCTGACCATGAGGCAGGGGCTCGACCTGGACCTCGAGTACGTCCGTCAGCGGAGCTTCGTATTCGACCTCGTAATCCTGTTCAAGACCGTGCCGGTGGTGCTGTCGACACATGGCGCACAATGACCCGGGGCGGCTCCTAGCGCTGGGTGCTGGAGCAGAGATCGGCAGCGATGCCCAAGATCAGTTCAAAGCGGTCGCTGCCGCGCGTGACTCGATGACCGTGGCTGGATGGACCATTGCCAGCCGCGCCACCGGCGTGCTCAGATTCGCCGTCATCGGCGCGGTCCTGGGGCCGACGTTCTTCGGCAATACATACCAGTTCACCAATTCGCTGCCCAACCTCATCTACTACGGCTTTCTTGCAGGCTCGCTTTTCTCCTCGCTGCTCGTGCCGGCTCTGGTCGGCCACGTCGACAAGGGTGACCGCCGCGGGTCGGAAAGGGTGGCAGGCGGCTTCCTGGGCATCACGCTGCTGATGCTTCTGTTGATCGCGCCGGTGGCGATCGTTCTCGGACCGCTGGTGCTCGGATTCGCTGCACTGGGAGGCGGGCCGCAGGTGACGCAGGCGGCTGCACAGATGCGAGTCGGGCTGGCCCTCATCGTCATGTTCATCCCGCAGATCTTTCTCTACGGGGTTGTGGGCACGGCCACAGCGGTTATGAACTCACGGCGGCGGTTCGCATTGGCCGCCGGCGCCCCTGCTGTCGAGAACGTTGGAACAATGGCCGTCCTCGGCGCCGCTGCCCTGATCTATGGCACCCGCACCACCCTGAACGACGTGCCCACCGGCGAGATGGTGCTGTTAGGGCTCGGCTCAACAGGCGCGGTCGCCCTGCATGCGGCGACGCAGTGGTGGGGTGCCCGGCGGGCCGGCGTGGTGATCGTGCCACGAGCGGGGTGGCGCGATCCGGAAGTCCGCGTTGTCGTCCGTAGGGCACTGCCTTCGATCGCGCAGGCGGGATTGGCCTCAGTGCAGGTGCTGACGCTGCTGACGATCGCCAACCGTCTGCCCGGCGGAGTCATCGCCTTCCAGATCGCTCTGAACTTCTACTATCTCGCGATCGCGGTTGGCGCTGCGCCGGTGGCACTGTCCTTGCTGCCCCGGTTGGCGCGCTATCACCTCGAGGGCGATGCGACCGCGTTTCGCGACACCCTGGTCCGCGGTCTGGGGCTGGGCTTCCTGGTGGCCATTCCGGCGGCGGTGGGCTGCCTGGTGCTGGCAATGCCATTGGCCCGGGCAGTTTCGTTCGGCGGGATGGCTTCGAGCGGAGGCATCACCATGATCGCTGCATCGCTGGCGGCGCTGTCCGTCGCGGTCGTCGGTCAGACCGCTTTCGTGATCATGACCTACGCGTCCTACGCCAGAAAGGACACGCGCACTCCCCTGATCTCGATGGTGGTGCAGGCGAGTTGCTGCCTTGGACTGGCGACCACATCCCTGCTCGTCCATGGGCCCGCCGTGCTCGTCGTCCTTGGGCTCGCGTTGTCGCTGTCAATCTGCGCAGCCGCGGCACATCTGACCTTTCGCGTGTGGCGCCACCTCAGCGGGCTCGGCTCGCAGCGGCTGGCGCCATCGATCGCGAAGTTCGTCGCCGGGGCAGCGATCATGGCCGCGCCGGCATGGTTGGTAGCCGACGTCGTGCCGAGCTGGCTTGGTCGCTCGCTGGCGCCTCAGCTCTCGACCGCCGCTGCGGTGGTGGTCGGTGCGGCCGTGTTCTTGGCGGTCCAGGCCGTGTGGCGAAGCCCTGAGCTGGGGTGGCTCACGACCGGACTGAGCGGCCGGTGGCGGACCAACGACAACCGGGTGGTCGCCGAGGTGGTCAATGTCTAGCGTCACGCTGGCGCGACCGACGAGCGCCATCCCCCGTCATGCCTGGAAATGGATACCGAATCACTGGTTGCTCTTGGCGACCCTTCTCGCCGCGCTGGGTGTCGGCGCGGGAACGGGCCTCGAGCCGCTGCAGGCGATGGCTGGGGCTGCGGTCGTCGGGCTTGTCGTCTTCATCTGGATGCGGCCGGCGCTCGGAGCGTATCTCCTGATCGGTGTGACTCCGTTGATCGTGGGTGTCAGCCGCGGCGTTGCCGTGCCCCTTCTCCGGCCCAACGAGGTTTTGGTCTTGCTCATCGGATTTGCCCTCGTGACGCGCCGCCTGGCACAGCTCCGAGCGGGACGGTTCCCCATGCTCAGGCTCGATCGCGTCGAAGTTTCGATGTTGCTGCTTGCGATCTTCAGCTCGGTGGTGCCCTTGACCTGGATGACGCTGCGCCAGCAACCGATCACCACCGACGACCTGCTGTACGGCCTCGTGCTCTGGAAGTACCTGGGTCTGTACGTGCTCGTCCGGATGAGTGTCAGTACCGAGGCACAGATAAGACGATGCCTCTGGATCGCGGTCGCTGCCGCCTCCGTCGTGGCGGTGCTGGCAATCCTGCAGTCGCTCCAACTCTTTGGTGTGCCACGGCTTCTCGCAACCTACTTCGTACCGTTCGGCTACGACGGGTCGATGGACGCGTTTGCCGCCAGAGGGAGCTCCACGCTGGCGCTGCCGGCCGCAACCGCGGATCTGATGGTCTACAACCTGGCGATCGTCAGCGGGCTGTGGATGCAATCCCGGCGACATCGACCTCTGCTGGCATGCGCCGCCGGTCTGCTTGTTGTCGGCGCCTTGTCGGCCGGTGAGTTCTCGAGCGCGATCGGCTTGGTCGTGGCAGTTGTGTGCATCGCGGCAGTCACAAATTCCGCCGGGCTGCTGAAGATCTTCGTGCCCACCGGTCTGATCGGGTCGCTGGTGTTGCAGCCGGTGTTGGCCGCCCGGTTGAGCGGTTTTCAGTCCGTATCCGGCCTGCCCACCAGCTGGACTGGACGACTCCAGAACCTTCAGGCCTACTTCTGGCCGCAGCTGCTCTCGGATTGGAACTTCCTGCTCGGAGTCCGCCCCTCGGCCAGGATCCCGGCGCCCGAGCAGGTGAGCGGCTACGTCTGGATCGAAAGCGGCTATACCTGGCTGCTGTGGGGCGGCGGAATCCCGCTCCTCGCCAGCTTCGTCTTCTTCGTCGTCGCGACCGCAAAGCGAGGATGGGACGCGGCGCGCCGGAACTCCGGCGCCCGCAGCGTCGCCGGCATCGCAACGTTCGTCGCGGTGATCGTGACGACGGTTCTGATGACATTCGATCCGCATCTCACGTATCGGGGCTCAGCCGATCTCATGTTCGCGCTGATTGCGTTGACGACGGCCGGTCTCAAGCGGCCCGGTACCAGCGACGACCAGATCAACCGTGATGCCCGAGCAAAGGAGGTCCGCACGTGACCAAAGACAGCTGGAAGAGCGAAATCGACGGCGATGAGTTACAGGTCGCCCGACGAGACTGGGGTTATTGGTCGCGAGTCCTCCTCAAGTATTGGCCCTCGATCCTCCTGACCACCGCAGTGGTGATTGCGGCCGCGGCGGCGGTGATGCAGACTCAGACCCCGATCTACGCGGCGCAGGCGACCGTGGCCGTCTACCCTGCGTCGGGTACCAGCAGCGGCGTGCAGCCGTTCGTAATGGGGACGGAAAAGGGAATCGCGTCCTCAGGGGCCGTGCTCTCAATCGCGTCGAAGTCTCTGCTCATTCCCGTAAGCAAGTTGCAGCACGGCCTGTCGGTGACTGTCCCGGCGAACGCCGACCTGCTCGTCATTTCGTATTCGGATTCAGATCCGCATGTGGCCCAAAGCGCCGCGCAGGGTATTGCGGCCGCTTACGTCGCCTATCGAACTTCGACCAATCAGCCGACCGCGTCGCGCGGTGGGACCACGACACCTTCCACAGCGGGAGCGGTGCAGGCGTCTGTCGTCACAGATGCGACATTGCCGACGTCTCCTGTGAGCCCGAACCGTTTGTTGATCCTCGGCGTCGCGGCTGTCCTGGGCCTGGCCCTGGGTCTCGGAGTCGCTCTGGTTCGCGACTGGATGGACGACAGCCTGCGGGATCATCGCGATCTCGAGATCCAGGCCAGTGCTCCGGTTCTTGCCGAGATCCCCGCCATGCCTCGCTCAAGGAACGGCGTGGGAGACCGATTGGCCATCGTCAGCAGCCCGAACTCCCGGGTCGCCGATGCGTACCTGAACCTGCGGACTCGGGTTCTACACGCAGCGGTGTCGCGTCAGGCCAACATTCTGCTCGTCACAAGCCCGGGTGGCGAAGACAAGGCCGCGATTGGGGCCAATCTCGCCGCTGCGTTGGCGTTGTCTGGCCGGAAGGTCGTCCTCGTTTGCGCCGATCCCCGGTGGGGACAGGCGGACGCCCTCTTTGGAATGGACGGAGAGGCCGGCCTGACGAGCATCGTCCATGGGGACGCAAAGCTGGCCGATGCCCTGCGAGCGACAGAGGTCCCCCGCCTTCAACTGCTCCCGAGCGGACCTGCCTACCCAGATCCTTCGAGCGTTTCACAATCGACCGCCTTCCTAGGCCTTCTTACAAAGCTCAGGAACAAGGTCGACTTCGTCGTGATCGACGCGCCTCCGGTGCTGGCGAGCGCTGACACCGGAGCGCTTGCCGAGCTCGGGGCGATGGTACTGCTCGTCGCGGACGCGCGGGCAACCGACCGAGCTCGAGTGCGCGCCGCTGCAAACGAGCTCAGCCATGTACGTGATGACGTTATCGGGTGGGTGCTCGACCATGAACGCGGGGTCCGACGCCTCCGTGAGCAATCGGCGTACTCGCGGCAGCCGGCCACGCAAGCCGCAGCCATCCCGTCGCCGCAACGTCCGGTCCTGACCTGGGAGGACATCAGCGGCCAGTCTGCGCGCTCGGATCAGAACGTCGCGGCAGTGACCGCAGGAACTCGGATTACTCAGTCGGGTCGCCACCAAGAAACAACATCGAATGGGAGTCACGAAGCATGAGCGCTCAAGGGCTCTTGACCCAATCCGACCACGCGATGCCGGAGTGCCGCCTCTACCTGGTCAGGCACGGCACTACCGTGATGAACGTACAGAATCGATACAGAGGCCGCCGCGACATCCCCCTGGATGCACAGGGCTACCAGGACGCCGTCGATGCCGCCCGGCGACTGTCTGCTGTTGGGCTGGCCGCGGTCTATACCGGCCCGCTTCGCCGCACGATTGCTACTGCACAGATCATCGCCGATGCAGCCGGCGTGCCGGACCTGCGCATCCTTCATGGCCTCAACAACCTTGACTACGGCATGTGGGAGGGCATGACAGCAGACGAAGCCGCCTCATGTGAGCCCGAGGCGCATGCCCTGTACCGCACATCGCCGACGGAGGCTGTGTGTCCGCAGGGAGAGCGGCTGATCGACGCGCAGCGGCGCATGATCACGGCTCTCCAACTGATCGGGTCGCGGCATCCGGGAGAAGCCGTCGTCGCCGTGACACACGCGGTCATGATCCGGCTCACACGTGTCGCCCTACATGGGGTCGCGGACGAGAGCTGGCGACTCCCGGTCGGCCGTGGCTCGGTGACGGAGTTCCGTGTCGGCGACACAATTCGACTTGCCGAGACGCCCGAGGAAAATGTGGCAGCCCTGCCGTCCGCCGGCCGAGTGGCCGTGCTGGCGCAGAGCAGAGTGCCGGCGCTCGAAACGACCACGTGAGCGCAGTCGCGGGCCAGCCCGCGTCGATCTCGCTGATTGGCCGAGCCAGGCACCGCCTTCGCACACATGTCACGGAACACCCGGCGCTGTATCTGCCGATCGCGAGGGCGAAGCGTGCTCTTCGCCTTGACGTTCGCGACCTGCAGAGGCAGGTCATCAACTCACGCACGGAGCTGGTGATCGAGGGCTACACGCGGTGTGGAACAACGTTCGCGGTCTACGCCCTCCAACTCTCGCAGGAAAGGCCCGTATGGCTGGCCCACCACTGGCATGCGCCAGCGCAGCTGATCGAGGCTGCTCACCGCAAGATCCCTGCTCTCCTTGTCATCCGCCGACCGGAAGACGCGATCCTGTCTCAGCTCGTCCGCGAGCCCAACGTCACGATCCACGACGCGCTCGTCGCGTACTCGCGCTTCTATGAGTGCCTACTCCCTTATCGGCACAGCTTCGTAGTTGGCGAGTTCGAGCAGGTCACCCACGAGTTCGGACCCGTGATTCGCAAGCTCAACGCTCGGTTTGGCACGAGTTTTGCTGAATTCGTCCACACCGACGCAAACGTGCGTGAGTGCCTCGAGCTGATAAAGCTCCGCGGAACCCTCTCCAAGACCCTGTTTGGTTTTGAGTCTGGAGAGGTCTCTCGCGAGCAGCTGGACCGGGAAGTCCAAAGCGTCGGGGGCGCGAAGCTACTGGACGCGGGCGACGTCTGGGACACCAAGGACGCGTGGGTTCCATCCGAGGACCGGACGCGCGCCAAGGCGGCGCTTCGCGAGCAGTGGTTGCAACAACCTTCTCTGGCCAAGCTCAGGGAGCGAGCGCAGCTGGTCTATCAGGCGCACGTCGACGGAAGATGAAGATCTAGTCAGCACCGAGGCGCCGTATCTTGCCACCCGCGCGCACGAGCGCCTGTGACGAGCTAGACCTCGACGAGTCCCTTTTTCACCGCGTAAAGCACCGCCTGCGACCGATCGTAGATACCAAGTTTCTCGTACATGTTGCTCACGTGGTTCCGAACAGTTTTCTCGCTGATCTTCAAGCGATAGGCGATCTGCTTATTCGGGACGCCGGTGGCCAGCAACTTCAGGATCTCGATCTCCCGGTTGGTCATACCGTCGTAGAACTCGTTCGGAGTCGCCGTGCCGGTCAGCATCTCGAGCACGCGATTTGCGACAGCGCTCGCCATGACGCGCTCGCCAGACATCACAGCGATGATGCTGCTGATGATCGCCGCAACCGATGAGTCTTTAAGCACGAATCCGCTGGCGCCAGCCTTCAGCGCCTGTATGACCTGACTGTCGGTTTCGAATGTGGTCAGGATCAGCACACGGACTCCCGGCACGGCCTGGACGATCTGCCGGGTCGCCTCTATGCCGTCGAGGGTCGGCATCTTGATGTCCATCAAGACCACGTCGGGCTCTAGCTTGCTCGCTTTCTCGACGGCATCAGCCCCATCGACGGCCTGACCCACCACCTCCACGCGTTCGTCGGCAGCGAGAAGACTGGTCAACCCAGTGCGGAAAAGTGTCTGATCATCGACAACAAGGACGCGCGCAACTCTTGCGGGCGGTGTCATGCGATCACGAGTTCGAGCGAGCGAGACAAATCTTGTGGGACCAACCGCCGCCTTGGAAACACCGCCTGCACGGTGGTCCCTCGCCCGGGTTCGCTGTCGATCTCGACCTGACCACCGAGCAAGAGAGCGCGCTCCTTCATCCCGAGGGTCCCGAAGCCCATTGGCCGGGATTGATCTGTGTCAAGACCCCGTCCGTCATCGCGGACTACAATCGCCAGCTCGTTCTCAGGTCGCGGCTCCAGGATGATGCGCACGGATCTAGCTCTGCTGTGCATCCTCACATTGGAGAGAGCCTCCTCGATGATGCGATACATGTTCAAGAACGCCGGAGCGGCCAGAGCGTCTGGCCAGTCAGGCTTGACTTCGAGCTCGACCGGAACCTGGGTCTTGTCCTGGAACCTGGCAATCAGTGATCGAACGGAATCGCTGAAGCTGGCGCCAAGCTCGTCCTCCCCTCGGAGATCGTGAAGCAGCTGGCGGATCGCCATGAGCACTTCCCGCGTCGAGTCCTGAACGATGTCCATCTGCTTGACGACGTCCTTCCACCCGACCTGCTCTGTCTTGAAGTTTTCGACATCGACCAGCATGCCCGTGAGCGTCTGGGCGACCCGGTCGTGCAGCTCGCGCGCAAGCTGGCGCCTGACATCTTGCTCAATCGCAGCCTGCCGGCTAGACACCTTCGACCTACGGCCGATCGCAGTCATCGCCGTGGCCAAAGTCCCTCCCTTTAAAATGGATAACTGAAAAATGGAGTCGGCGAGACTCCACACGTTTCCCTGGAGGAGACTCCGAAGTAGCTGGGACTCCCGCCGTTCAGCAGGTTAAGTGCCAGTAATTGTCGGGTCAATGGTACGAAAGCACCAAAGTCCTAGCCGTGGACGCGTCGCCGCAACTTCGGAGCCGCCACGTATCGGCGGTCCTCAGGCGTCGACGTTGATCATGGACACGGGCTCGATACGACGGAACCTGACGGCCTGGGTTGGGCGCCAGAAGGGCTAGGTTCGCCCGGTGGAAACAGCCTCCTCGAGCGACGACTTCAATTGGTGCAAAGCTTCGGTGGGCACAGGCACCTCCTCGACCCAAGCGCAAAACGTGTCGGCGATGCGGCGCCAGGTCGCCACCTGCCGGGCCATGCTCCGATTCCAGTACGACATCGACCAGCCCGCGGCCGCGATCCAACCGGCGATCAGACAGCAGAAGGCGCCGGTGCCTAGCTGGAGCCATCCGGACCACCCCGCCGGCCTCAGGCCGACAAGGACGACCAACCCCAAACCTAGGTTTGCCACTACGCCGATCCGCAGCAACGCGGAATAAGGAAAGCCCCTGCGTCTCATCTGGCTCGGCCATGACGTCCCAGGCCGAGCAAGGTCGTGCGCCTCCACTGCCGACAAGAATGGCGGGCCGCGCCGTATTTACCAATAAGGCAAATGTCCCGAGCACCCGAGCGATGGACGCCGCAGCGGCCCAAGGGAGCCCACCTGGCGTGGGTGCCCGATGTGAGCCATTTCCGAGCCGTCATGGACTGGCGAATTGAATTCTCGGGGCGGGGCGGAGTCGCGAAGGGCTGAATTGCCGAGGCAAAGGGCCGGCGCCGGTCTCGAGTATGGGGGGGTTTCCAAGCATGTCCCGATCCCACCCGGGACTTCGACGACTGGCGGCGACCGCGAGGGGAGGATCTGTGCCTCTTCAGGTGCGCCGTTAGCTGGAGCCGCGGGGCGCGCACCTGCCGCTATACAGCGCACCGGGCGCCCGCGCTCGGCGCCACGCCTGATCGGGGCACGGTCGAGTCCCGATGGCTGCGAAATTGTCTATCCGCCTGGTACTACGGTCCCATTTCAGTCGAGGAGCGCTGCTCATACAGTTTGAATCGTGATCGTGATGCGAGCGGCTCCAGCCGGGTCAGACGCATCCGCGCCGCCGGTCGACACTGTCGCTGTCGAGCGACAATCCCTCTCCGCCGCCAACCTCCCCAGTCCCTGGGTTCACGACAAGAAGTAGGGATGTCGATGGAAAGGTTGTACCGGTACATCAACCAGGGCATGCGAGCACGCAACGGCCAGCGCGGGTTGACGTTGGTCGAGATCCTAGTCGTCGTAACAGCCCTCGGCATCCTGACCGGAACAGTGACCCTGAGCCTGGTTAGCCTCACCTCTCACGCGAGAGTGCAGTCCTGTAACCAGGGGCGCCCGACGGTGCAGGCGGCGATCGCCCCCAACCAGCCAACAACAATTTCGACACCGCCCGACGCACTTCACTTAGACATATGACATGACCGGTGACCGCACCGGTTCTTCTTCTGTCGCGTGGATTTGGGATCGATCACTGAATGTCACCGCACGAGCATTACGCGGCGAATGGAATACTGCCGCCCTGCTCACCGCGCTCAGCTCGTTCCTACGCCTCGGCAACGGTGGCAGCGCTGGAGCCGCGTCGACACCGCAAAGCGTCCTGTGAGCGAGTTAGGGGCGTAGCTCGGTGGTGAGATAAACCCCGGTGTGCGAGTGGATCCCTTGCACAGCCGCCTCCACCTTCTCTCTTGCCGCCTCGGCCGCCTTCGCCCTCAAGGACAGCTCGAATCCTCGCTCGGTAAGTTCAGCGGGAGGCTCCTGCAGCGCGCCGGCCCGCCTCAGGACCCTGTTTCGATCCTGGCTCGACCAGCCCGTGGACGATCGAATCACGACCCTGAAGGGGAGCATCAGTCAAGGGTCCGGGCGATGTCAGATCGATTCGGCAAAGCTGATCAAATGATCAGATGCGGCCGCTCGAAAAGCTATGGGCCTTCCGTCCCATGGGCCCACAGAGGCGAGGTCGCCCTGTTTGTAACGTGCTTCACGGCACCGTGAACGGAGCGGACGCACTCGCGGTCGTGCCGTTCAGCGTACATGTCACCGTGTGCGTCCCGGTTCCGGACTTCGTGGTGGAGACGGTTCCATAACTCCACGCCACCGCGCCGTCCTGTCCGGCCACGACCGTCGCTTGTAACGCGCTAGCCCCGCTAGTTTCGCCGGAGGGAAGCCTGGCTGTAGCGGTGCAGGAAGCGCCTGGAGCCGTGGTCGCAGCGACATAGCCGTATGCGGCGGCGGTGATGGTGACCGTGAGGACAACCGGGGGAGCGCTCGGTGGCACCGGCACCACGGTTATCGACTCCAACGGATGAATCTCGTTCCAGCCGTGGTCGATATCGAGCACGAATGGACCCACCGCCGCAACGTGACTGCCGACCAGGGGCAGCACGAGCGGGTTGTGATAGCCCTGGCAAGCCGCGACAGCATCCTCTCGTGTGACCGGGTTCTCGCAGACCGGCTCCAGCAGCAGATCACCCTCCAGCTGGCTCAGGTTGCGCCCGTTCAGGCAGGGTTGGCCCGAGCAGGTCTGGCCGGGGTCGAGGCGAAGACGAACGTGGTAGTCCCCATCCTCCTGGGCGCTCTCTTCTTCGATGGTGCCGCTCACCTCGACGCAAGCGGCCAGCAGCTCGAGGCGGTCGGGGCTGTATACGTGGGCGTGGGGATCGGCAATGCAGACCGGGCCGCTCGGAGACGGGCTGGAATGAGAAGGAATGGGCCATGACGGGCTGGAAGGTACTACCGCAGCAGGCGTCGATTTCGCGGACGAACCTGGCCGGTTCGCCGCAGACGCACCGATGGCGATAATCGCGACCAAGGCGATAAGCGCGCCGCCGCCGATCCCCAGATTTCGCCCTAAGGACGTGCCCTTGGTGTGTCGCCACCAATATCCGGCAGGTGACCACCGGGGCGGTGCTTTGCTCGGTGGTTCCTGCGACATGGACGTCTAGGATGCCATTTTGCGTTCTGGATCGGAAATCTAGAGTTGCGCATTGCTGTGCGCCCATGCCGCGGACGATAATTGCCCGCTCTGGCGCGTCGTATTGATCAGCGATGCCGCCGGGTTGTGGTTGTCGTTCGCAGCGGATACCGGGTGACAGGTTCGGGCACTCTTCCGCAAGCTTCGTCGGACATGAGCGTTAGCTCCCAAGTCGGGCAGTTGAAGTCTCGCCGGCAACGAACGACTTCGGAGGTAGCGCGAATTGACACACTCGCAGCAGCCAATCCGAGCGCGGATAACGCTACTGGCGTTGGTGAGCAGCCTGGGTTTCATTGCTGTCTCACCCCAACAAGTCACTGCGCAACCAAACTGCCACTCACGTCACAAGTGTTTGAGCCCCTCAACTAGCCCAACACCGACGCCGTCGCCTTCACCTTCACCGACAGCGTCACCGTCGCCTACGCCCGGTCCCGCGTCTGTCGGAAGCACGGCACCGCCGGCAAGTGGGTACTTCACCAGCCTGGGGCCGGTAGGTTCCTGGTCTTCGCTGCCCTCTGGCGCGCAGTGTGCCGCTCAGGTTCACCAGTCCACCTGGGAGCCACGGCCTGAGAACACGATGCAGAACAACACGATGCCTGCACCCGGAGCGATGGCCGCTTCCTTTGCGCTGCGGCCTCGGGACCTGGGAAACACTTACAACTCACTGTGGGATACATGGTTGCTGCCGCGCGTTGACGGGCAGTTCACCGGAACCACCGATGAGATCTTCCAGTGGGCAGCGTGCAAGTGGGGCCTGCCCGACAACCTGATCCGTGCCGATGCTGTGACAGAGTCGACGTGGTTCCAATATCTCAACTACCCGACCGCAGGCTGCTACTGGCTGCGAGGTTGTGGCGACGCTTTCTCATCCGTCACCGCTGACTCGATTACCTACTGCAGCGGGATCGCCGCTGTTGGAGGCCACGACTACCAGCTCGACCCCATCACGAGCGTCGGTGGCTACCCTTCCACACCGACCACCGGCTTCTGCCCGAAGACGTTCTCGATCCTGGGGATCATGAGTTGGGACAACCCCGCATGGCAATCGCCCTACCCAGCCTATGCAGGTAACCAGAACGGAACCTTTCCATTCACCCGCGATTCGACTGCGGCCGCCGCCGACTACTGGGGCGCGTGGATGCGCGGTTGTTATGAGGGCTGGATCACCTGGCTGAATCCTACGGGCGGCGACATCTGGGGATGCGTCGGCGCGTGGTACTCGGGAAACTGGTACTCGACCGCGGCCACTGGCTACATCAGCGAGGTCCAGCACGAAGAGACCAACCTGACATGGTTGACCGCCTCCTTCGACGATTCCACGCAGCAGTATCGGTGCGATCCGAACTATGGCTGTCCTAGCTGACAGGCTCAGTGATGGCCTTGTATCCGATAAACATGAAGGCACCCGCGGCGCCTCCTCCGGGAAGCATTGCCGGCTGGCCGCGGAGCTCCACGCCCTCTTGATTTGATCTTGAGAGGGGTCTACCAGGCCCGTGCAGCCGACGCACAGGACCTGGCCAAGGGAGTCAAGACGCCCAATCTCGAGAACTGGCGGAGAGGGAGAGATTCGAACTCTCGATGGGCCAGTGACCCATAACGGTTTTCGAGACCGCCGCCTTCAACCACTCGGCCACCTCTCCGGCGAGCAGCACCTCAATGGCGGTCCCGACCGGATTCGAACCGGCGTTCTCGGCCTTGACAGGGCCGCGTGTTTGGCCAGGCTACACCACGGGACCGGCAGCGGCTAAGTCTACCAACGGCCCAGAACTCGCCCGAAACCTGGCCGGATCCGGGATACCCCATACCTATAATTCCCGTCGGCGTGAGCGACAACGATCACCCAACAGCGGGCTCGCCGGACGAGCTCCGAAGGCGCTTCCAGATCCTGGAGCGAGTCGCCATCTTTTTCACGCTGCCGGACAACATCCTCCACGCCCTCGCCCGGCGCCTGGCGTCGGCGTCGGCCGCCCGCGGCTCGGTCATCGTCCACCAGGGCGACCCCGGCGACACGATGTTCATCGTCGAGTCGGGACGGTGCGAGGTCTACGTCGAGGAGTCCCCCGGCCACACGATCACGATCGCCCTCATGGGTCCGGACGACTTCTTCGGCGAGATGGCCCTGATCTCGGAGGAGACCCGCACAGCCAGCGTCCGCGCCCTGGAGGACTGCAGGCTCCTGACCCTCGACCGGAAGACGCTCTACGAGACCGTCCCCGCCGAGTCCGACGCCCTGATCGAGCTCACCAAGCTGGTCGAGCAGCGCAAGGACACCCTCCCCAACCTGATAGCCCGCGCGCGCATGGTCGCCCCGGAGCAGGCGGCCTCGACCGTCGCCATCTACTCGCCCAAGGGCGGCTCGGGCCGAACGACCATCGCCGTCAACCTGGCCGCGTCACTTGCCCGCCGGTTCCCGGGCGAGGTGCTGCTCGTCGACCTCGCGCTGCCCTACAACCACGCCGCGTTGATCTCCTACCTCACTCCCACGGGCTGTCTGGCCGCCGCGAGCCAGGTGCCGCCGCAGAACTTCGAGGAGGCGGTGCTCGGCGCGATCCTCCACCACCCCGGCGGCATGATGCTGCTTCCCGGCGTGCTGCGCGCCGAGCAGGCCGACCTGATCACCGTCGACCTGGTCAACCGGGCGATGGGCATCCTGGTCAACGCGTTCCGCTACATCGTCTTCGACCTCGGCGTGGCCTTCACCGACATCGTCATCAGCGTCCTCGACCACTCCCAGCGCGTGCTGGTCCTGGTTACGCCCGAGCTCTCCTCCCTCAAGGACGTGGGCGAGCTGCTGAACATCTTCACCAACGTCCTCAACATCGTCCCGGGCCGCGTCATCCTCGCCCTCAACAACAAGGTCCCGAAGTCGGTGGTGAGCAAGGAGGACGTCGTCCGGACGCTTAAGCAGGAGCTGGCGATCGAGATCGGCTTCGACGGCACCAAGCCGGACGAGGCCGCGGTCAAGGGCGAGATCCTCGTCCTGACCGACCCGAAGAGCGAGATCTCGCGTGGGGTCGAGCAGCTGGCGCAGCAGATCGCCGGCTCGACCGCAAGCGAGCCCAAAGGCGAAAAGAAGGGATTCAAGCTCGGGCGGCGCTAACGGTCTTTGGTAGGATCTATCCCGTGATCGAACAAGCTGTCGTCTCCCTAACCCCAGAAGCCTCGACCCGCCTCAGGGACCTGCTCTCCAAAGAGGACAACCCGCAGCTTGCCCTCCGCATCTTCGTCAGCGGCGGCGGCTGCTCGGGCATGCAGTACGGCATGGCCTTCGACGACCAGCGGCGGGCGGACGACGTCATCATCGATCACGGAGGCGTCCAGATCCTGGTCGACGACTTCAGCGTCGGCTACATCCGAGGCGCGGAGATCGACTACGTCGACAGCCTGATGGGCGCCGGCTTCACGGTCCACAACCCGAACGCCGTGCACTCCTGCTCCTGCGGCCATTCGTTCGACACGGGCGACGACGCTGGCAGCGCGCAGGCTTGCGGCTGCGGCCACTAGCCGGAGAGCTAGAGAGCTAGTCCTCCTGGCCCTGGGCGTCATCACGCCCCTGGGCATCCTCGCCGTCAACGCCTCCGCGTTCGTCATGGTGCACCTGGCTGCGTTCCGCGTCGGCATCGCCGCGCTGGCCGTGATCAGCGGCCTCGTCCTCAACGGCCTGACCGCGTGGTGGCTGCTGCGCCTCGTCAGGAGCCAGGCTCCTCCGCTCTACCGCGAATACCGCACCTGGGCGATGGCCATCTCCACGCTCCTCGTCCTCGTCACGGCGGGCGCCGGCGGCTTCCTCACCTATGTCGGCCTGCGCGACCCGCAGCGGCTGCCGGACGCGCTGTCCGTCGTCGTCGCGGGCGGCATGCTCCTGCTCCCCATCGGCGTCTCGTTTGCCGCCCGGCGCGTGGCCGGGATCGGCGGCGTCATCCCCGTTGAGGAGCCCCCGGGGAAAGAAAGAACCCCCCGCCCGAGCGGGGGGTTCTCTAAATCCCGGATTCAGTAGAGGCGCTTACATCATGTCGGGCGACATACCGCCCGGCATACCGCCACCCTTCTTCTCCTCGGGCACCTCGGTGACCATCGCCTCGGTGGTGAGCACCATGGCGGCGATCGACGCGGCGTTCTGCAGCGCGGACCGGGTGACCTTCGCGGGGTCGACGATGCCCGCCTCGAACATGTTGACGAACTTGTCGTTGAGAGCGTCGTAGCCCTCACCGGGCTTGCTCGTGCGGATCTGCTGCACGATGAGCGAGCCTTCCTTGCCGGCGTTGAGCGCGATCTGCTTGATCGGCTCCTCGAGCGCCTTGCGAACGATCGCGACGCCGGTTGCCTGGTCGTCCTTCAAGCCGAGCCCGCCGTCGAGCTTCTTCTGCGCGTTCAGCAGCACGGTGCCGCCGCCCGCGACGATGCCCTCTTCGACCGCGGCCTTGGTCGCGCTGAGCGCGTCCTCGATGCGGTGCTTCTTCTCCTTCTGCTCGACCTCGGTCGCGGCTCCGACCTTGATCACTGCCACGCCGCCGGCCAGCTTGGCCAGCCGCTCCTGCAGCTTCTCCTTGTCGAAGTCGGAGGTCGTCTCCTCGATCTGAGCCTTGATCGCTTTGATCCGACCCTGGATGGCCGCCATGCGCTTGGGGTCCTGCTCGGCGTCGACCACGATCGTGGTGTCGTCCTTGTTCACAGTCACCTTGCGGGCCTTGCCCAGCTGCTCAACCTTGGTCTGGTCGAGCTTGAGGCCGAGGTCCTCCGAGACGACCGTGCCGCCGGTCAGGATCGCCATGTCCTCGAGCATCGCCTTGCGGCGGTCTCCGAAGCCGGGCGCCTTGACTGCGACGGCGGTGAAAGTGCCGCGCAGCTTGTTGACGATGAGGGTGGCCAGCGCCTCGCCCTCGACGTCCTCGGCCACGATCAGCAGCGGCTTGCCCATCTGGACGACCTTCTCCAACACCGGGAGCAGGTCCTGGATGGCTGAGATCTTGCGGTCGGTGATGAGCACGAAGGGCTCGTCCAGCACCGCTTCCATGCGGTCGGGGTTGGTGACCATGTACGCGGCGATGTAACCGCGGTCGAACTGCATGCCCTCGACCACCTCGAGCTCGGTGGCGATGGCCTGGTTGTCCTCTACCGTGATCACGCCGTCCTTGCCCACCTTGTCCATCGCGTCGGCGATGAGGGAGCCGATCTGCTCGGACTGGCTGGAGATCGCCGCCACGTGAGCGACGTCCTCGTGGCCCTTCACGGGCACGGACAGCTTCTTGATCTCCTCGACGACGGCCTCCACGGCCTTCTCGATCCCGACCTTCAGCTGCATCGGGTTCGCGCCTGAGGTGACGTTGCGGAAGCCCTCGTTGATCATGGTCTGCGCCAGCAGCGTCGCCGTGGTGGTGCCGTCACCGGCCACGTCGTTGGTCTTGGTCGCGACCTCGCGTAGGAGCTGCGCGCCGGTGTTCTCCATGGGGTCCTTGAGCTCGATCTCGCGCACGATGGTCACCCCGTCGTTGGTGACGGTCGGAGCGCCGAACTTCTTTTCCAGGACTACGTTGCGGCCCTTGGGGCCGAGCGTGATCCGTACAGCCTGGGCAACGGTGTCGATGCCCTTCTTGAGGTGCTGTCGCGCCTCAACATCGAATGTGACTACTTTCGCCATATGCTCTCCCCTCTTCTACCTGCTGGTTACTTCTTGCTCTTGCCGTTCGTGCCAACCACGGCCAGCACGTCCTTCTCCGAGACGATCAGGTACTCGACCTCGTCGATCTTGAATTCGTTGCCGGCGTACTTCGCGTAGAGCACCTTGTCGCCGACCTTGAGCTCCATCGGCACCTTGGTTCCGTTGTCCAGGATCCTTCCGGTCCCCACGGCCTCGACGATCCCCTCCTGGGGCTTCTCCTTGGCGGTGTCCGGAAGGACGATCCCGCTCTTGGTCTTCTCTTCTTTCTCGACCGGCTTGACCACTACGCGGTCGCCCAGCGGCCTCAAGTTCATGTGCAGCCCTCCTCAGCTGATCAGTTGATTTGGCACTCCCCGGGCCCGAGCGCTTAGCACTCGGGGGGTTCGACTGCTAATTGTAATACCTGCCGGGAGGGGACCGCTAAACGTCCTCCTGGCGCCGGCCCCTCGGGATAGTCGCGACTATCCAGCCAACTGGCCGCCCAGAAGTTCGGTTAGTCGCGACTATCGGGGGTCTGGTCGCCCTCCACGACGTCCTCCTCGTCGGCCTCGAGGGGGCGCTCCTCAGCCTGCTTGATCACGCGCCGCGCGGCCTGGGCCTGGTCGTCCGGGACCATCAGGCGGGCCTCGGTCAGGTCGATGCCGACCCCGTAGGCGTTGTCGCCGAAGACCTCGACCTCGATGCCGTCGGCCTCGAGGATGGCGGCGATCAGATCGGCCTGCAGGCGCTCCCCTTTGAACACCACCGACCAGCCCTTGACGCTCATATGAGTGTCACCAGCTTAGGGAGGGGTCGACGTTGGCCGCGTGCCGGGCCCCGTAGTAACCGGCGGCGGCGATCATGGCGGCGTTGTCGGTGCACAGCTCGAGGGGCGGCATGGTCAGGCGCGCTCGATGTCCCACGACCTCGCCCGCTCGCCTGCGGAGAAGCGTGTTGGCGGCCACGCCCCCGGCCACGACGATCTCGGTCGCGGGCTGTTCGTTCAGGGCGCGGTCGAGCTTCTCGAGCAGGGACTCGACCACCGACCTCTCGAAGGCCGCCGCGAGGTCAGCCTTGTCTTGCTCAGTGACCGAGTCGCCGAGGTCGCGCAGCCGGTAGAGGAGCGCGGTCTTGAGGCCGCTGAAGCTGTACTCGAGGCCGGGGAGAGAGGGCCGCGGAAGCGGCCGGCGGTCCGGGTCGCCCTTCCTGGCCAGGCGATCCAGCGCCGGGCCTCCAGGGAAGCCGAGGCCGAGCATGCGCGCCGCCTTGTCGAAAGCCTCCCCGGCGGCGTCGTCGCGCGTCCGGCCGAGGACCACGAAGCGGCCCTGCTCGGGCATGCGCACGAGGTCCGAGTGAGCGCCGCTCACCACCAGGCCGAGGAGAGGCGGCTCCAGGTCGGGACGGCTGAGCATGGCCGCGTAGATGTGGCCCCAGAGGTGGTTGACGCCGGTCAGGGGCTTGTCCCAGGCCGCCGCCAGCCCCTCCCCCACGCCCACCCCGACCAGCAGGCAGCCGACCAGGCCGGGGCCGCGGGTGACGGCGACGAGGTCGAGGTCCCGGGGCTGGACCGAGGCCTTCTCCAGGGCGAGGTCGAGGAGGCCGGGCAACCGCTCGAGGTGGTCGCGGGCCGCGAGCTCGGGGACGACGCCGCCGAAGTCCCTGTGCAGGTCCACCTGGGAGTGGATGACGTTGGCGAGGACCTTGCGGCCGTCCTCGACCACCGCGACCGAGGTCTCGTCGCAGGAGGTTTCGATGCCGAGGGTCAGTGACATTCTTCTTTCCCGCCCCTCACCCCTCACCCCTCTCCCCTGAGGCGAGAGGGGACCTACTGATCCTTGGCGAGCAGCTCGCGGCGGAGGCCGCGGACCTCCGAGTCGATCCGCTCCAGGTTCGCCTCGTACGCCTTGCGGAACCGCGGCGAGTGGATCGAGTCCGACCACATGACGATCGCGTCCTCGCCGTTGTCGGTGTAGTAGCCCTTCCGCCGGCCGATCACCTTGAAGCCGAAGGTCTCGTACATCTTCATCGCGTTGTCGTTCGTGGTTCGGACCTCGAGCGTGATCCACTTTGCACCCATGTCGTAGGCGGCCTGGACCAGCCCGGCGAACACGATCCGCCCGTAGCCCCTGCGCTGCAGATCGCGGCGCACGCCGATGGTGGTGACGTGGGCTTCGTCGTACATCCGCCACATGCCGCCGTAGCCGATGATCGTCGGGTCGAAGTCGGCGATCCGGTACCCGGCCGGCCGCTGGGAGGGCCCGTCTCCTTGAATCTCCTGGCGCAGGACGACGTAGTGTGCGCTCGCCCGCGAGGCCAGCTCGCGGTAGTAGGCGTTGCGCGGCCAGGGCGTGGCGAAGATCTCGCGCTCGATCTCCTGGACGGTGTTGACGTCCGCCTCGCGCATCAAGTCCAGGGCCAGCTGCTGCCGGATCTGGACCATCTAATCCTTCCGTGAGAACGACTGCATGTATTCGATCTCGAGATTACGATACGGCACTTCACGCGCCGTTTCGAGGAGCGTGGCGGCGGCGTCGACGAACCTCCGGAGCGCGGTGTCGGGCACGAAACGGTGCCCGCCGGCGATCAACGACCGCCGGTCGGCGACGTTGCCGACGAGCGGATGGCTCGGCGGTATGGCCGCCGGCTCAGCGAGCCCGGGCGGCTGGCCGGGGAGCTTGTAGTAATAGCGGCCGCGGCCGGCGTCGACGACGGCCGTCGCCGGCTCGTCGGTGCGCGCCGCCTGCAGCTCGAGGGTCGGCAGGGCGAGGATCGGGATCCGCAGCCCCATCGCCAGGCCCAGGCCGAACGACACCCCGACACGAAGCCCGGTGAACGAGCCGGGGCCGGTGGCGACAGCCACCTTCGCGGGCGGCCTCTCGCGCGCCAGCTTGCGCAGCGCCTCGAGGTCGAGGCGCGGAGCCTGGTGCTCCTCTCTCTGTCCACCGTCGATCGTCGCCACGAACGAGGCTCTCGGCGCGGAGGTGTCAATGACCAAGATCATGCGAGGTCCTGATCAGGCGGCGGTCACCGCCGAGGTGCTCGATCTCGATCTCCGCCGCCCCCTCGACCTGGATCCGGTCGCCCCACTCGACGACGACCGCGCCCTGGTCGGCGAGCTCCTCCAGGCCGAGGTCGCGAAGCTCGGCGCCGGTCTCGACGCGGTACAGATCGACGTGGGCAAGCTGAACCCGGCCGGGATATACGCGTACGAGCTGGAAGGTCGGGCTGGCGACCTCCACCCTTGAGCCGGTTCCCTGGGCGACCCCGCGCACGAACGTCGTCTTGCCCGCGCCCAGCTCGCCCTTGAGAAGAACCACGTCGCCGGGCCGTAGCCGCTCACCCAGCAGCATCCCCAGGCGCTCAGTCTCGGCCGGCGAGCTCGTGAGCTGGTCTGGAGGTGCGCCCCGCGCGCGCCCAGGGTCAAGCAAAGTGGTCGTAGCCGGTGGTTTCGAGCTCGGACCCGACCACGATGACCTCTGCCTCTTCTGTGGTCCGGCCCACCACCTCCAGACCCGCCTCGCGAATGGCTTTGTCGGGGCCGATGCAGACGAGCTCCGCCTCCTCGCCGCTGGTCAATGCCTCCTCGAGCTCAGCTCCTTGTGCTCGTGGGACGGACGCGGCCTCGAGGATGCACCCGACCTCGGACATGGCCGAGAACTTCTCCATCTCCCGAACCAACCCGTCGGAGATGTCGCCACAGGCGAGGCCGAGCCGGTTGAGGCGCACACCCTCCTCGATGAGCGGCAAGAGTCGCCACGCCTTCCGCTCCCGGAGCGCAACCGCGGCCGCGCCGAGGGGCCCGGTCACTCCCACCGTCCAGCCTGGCTTGATGTCGGCCCGGGCGAGCGGTCTGTGGTCGACGTGGCCCGCGACGGTGAGCGACAGCACGGCCGGGCCCGCCGTGGAGCTCATGTCGCCGCCGGCGATGGCCATCCCAAAATGCGCCGCGAGCCAGTGCATGCCCTCGTAGACGCCGGTCAGGCGGTCGACCTCCCATCCGTGCGGCATCGCCACAGAGACGAGGGCCCACTCTGGACGGGCGCCCTTGGCCGCCAGGTCGCCCAGGGCCAGGGCGAGCGCGCGCCAGCCCACGTCCGCCGGTGACTCCCAGGCGAAGTCGAAATGCACGCCCTCGACGAACATGTCCACGCTGGCGACCAGGAACCGGTGGCCGTCGTGGATGACGGCGGCGTCGTCACCCCCCGCGCCGGGCCCGAGGTATGGCCGGATGCGCTCGAGGAGGCCGAGCTCGCCGAGACCGCGCAGGCTCATGCGGTCAGCATCGCACGCAGGCGGCGGGCGGCCTGCTCCGGGTCGGGCGCCTCGCTGACCGCGCGGATGACGCAGGCGCGGCGGACGCCCGCGGCGATGAGTTGCCCGAGGTTGGACTCGTCGACGCCGCCGATGGCGAAGACCGGGACCTTCACCGCCCTGGCCAGAGCAGCTACTCCCTCGGGGCCGATGACCTTCTTCTCGGGCTTGACCGGGGTGGAGAACGCCGGCCCGCACCCGACGTAGTCGGCCTCGGGCGGCACTGCATCGAGCGTCGAGGCCGAGACCCCGATCAGCAGGCGGCCGCCGGCGACCTTGCGCGCGGAGGCCGGAGTGAGGTCGTCCGGCCCGAGGTGCACGCCGTCGGCCCCGCTCAACAGCGCGATGTCGACATGGTCATTGACGATGAAAAGCGCGTCCCTGACCACCGACCTGAGCTCGCGCCCCAGCGTGAGGAGCTCTCCTCGGGGGAGCGACTTGTGCCGGAGCTGGATGACGTCCGCGCCGCCGCGGAGGGCGGCCGAAGCCAGCTCGAGGACGCGCGACGGCTCGGCGTCCGGCGTGATGACGTAGAGGCGGGCGGCCTCGAGCTGGTCGCTTCGACGCCCGCCCGTCACCCTTCATCCCTATCCCCTGAAGGGGAGAGGGCTCCTTCTGCTAACTGAGGATCTGGCGCAGCTTGTCCCGGAACGCCTGGGGCGCGACGTCGCAGTCACACGAGTGCTTGACCAGGCGCTTCAGGTGCTCCTGGAACTCGTAGTGCTCCATGCAGTCCGGGCATCCCTCGAGGTGGAGCTGGATCTCCAGAGCCTCGGTGTTCGTCAGCTCTCGATCGACGAAGCGATCGAGCTTGTCACCACATTCTTCGCATCTCATGGCTGCACCTGATCTTGTTGGCCGCTGGGCCGCACGATACCCGATTCGACCGCGTAGTCATAGAGGGATTTTTGAAGCTGCTGGCGGGCCCGGTGGAGGCGCGACATGACCGTGCCGATGGGCACGCCCAGGGTCTGGGCGGCGTCCTTGTAGGAGAAGCCTTCGACGTCGACCAGGAGGACCACCTCGCGGTGGAGCGGCGGAAGCTTGTCGACCGCGGCCACGACCTCGGAGGCGGCGATCTTGTCGAGCACGTCCGCCTCGGGCTTGGCGCCCTCGTCGCGGAGCTTGTCGTAGAGGACGAAGTCGCCGACGTCGTCGAGGCTGACGTCCTCCTTGCGCGAGCCCTTGAAGCGGTCCCAGAAGAGGTTGCGCATGATGGCGAACAGCCAGGCCTTCATGTTCGTGCCCTGCTGGTAGCTGTGCTGGTAGCGCAACGCGCGGAGATATGCCTCCTGGACCAGGTCCTGAGCCTGGTCGGGGTCGTGGGTGAGCCGGAGCGCGCCCCTGTACAAGGTGTCGAGATGTGTCAATGCCTCTTCCGCGAAGGCGGTTTGGGCGGCCGGTTCCGCCATCAGTAAAGCCAGTGTAGGATCACCTGCCTTCGAGCAATTGGAAGTCGGGATCGATGGACACTATTCCGGTGCACCCTCTGCGCATCGTCCAGGTCGGCCTCGGCGACTGGGGTCGAGACTGGGCGTGGCGGGTCAACCCGCAGGTCGGCGAGGTCGCGGTGGTCGCGTACGTCGACCCCGACCCGGCCGCCTTCGCCGTCCTCCGCCGGCACCTGGACCTCGATCCAAGCATGTGTTTTCGATCGATGCGCGAGGCGCTCGAGGCGACCCACCCTGACGCGGCGCTGATCACCGCCACGCTCCCGGCGCACGAGAGCCTGACGCGGGCGGCGCTTGAGGCCGGCCTCCACGTCCTCGTCGAGAAGCCCTTCACCGACGGCCTCCAGCAGGCGATCGAGCTGGTCGACCTCGCCGATGCCCGCGGCAGGGTCCTGATGGTCAGCCAGAATTACCGCTTCTTCCCTGCCCCGCGGCTGGTGGCCCGGCTCGTGCGGGAGCGGACGCTCGGTGATCTGTACTCGATCGGGATCGACTTCCGGCGCAACTCAGCGTCGCCGCCAAAGCCCCGGGGGCGGCATCACAGCGACTCGCAGCCGCTGCTGATCGACATGTCCGTCCATCACTTCGACCTGCTGCGCATGATCCTGGGCCGCGAACCTCGGAGCGTCTCGTGCCAGGCGCCGCCTCAATCGTGGAGCGGCTTCGACGGGCCGCCGGTGGCGATCGCGTCGGTCGAATTCGACGACGTGCTGGTCAGCTATCGCGGCAGCTGGGTCAGCGCCGCGCCCATCACGCCGTGGGCCGGCGAGTGGAGAATGGAGTTCGAAGACGGCCACGTCTTCTGGACGAGCAGGGGCGACGATGGAGTCCTGAGCGACCGCGCAGTCGTGCGCCCGAGGAGGGGCCGGAGCCGCGTGATGGCGCTGCCAGAGGTGGCCCGGATCGACCGCGCGGGATCGCTGACCGAGTTCGCGGCGGCGATCCAGGAGAGTCGCGAACCGGAATGCTCGGGGCGCGACAACCTGTCCACCCTCGCCTTCATGCTCGCGGCCGTCGAGTCGTCCGAGACGGGCCAAACACGTGAGGTCGCGGTGGGTCAGCCTGTTGACATCAGGTGACGGCCTCGCCGAGCTCCACGTTCACCTGGAGGGCACGGTGCGCTACGAGACGGCGGTCGCCCTGGCCTCCGGTCACGGGCTCCCGCCGCCTCCGCCGTATCGCTACTCGACGCTGGACGGATTTCTCGAGATCTACCGTCGCGTCGCTGAGTCGATGCGGACGGCTGCCGACTTCGAGCGGGTGATCCGCGAGCACGCCGAGGTCATGGCCGCCCAGGACATCCGCTACGCGGAGATCAGCATCAACCCCAGCCTGCATCCGGAGCACGACTGGCTGGAAGGTGTGCTCTCGGCCCGCCGCACGCTTGACGTCGAGATCGGATGGTTGATCGAGCTGACCCGAGAAGGAAGCATCGAAGCCAATGCGCGCGCGATCGACATCGCGCTTTCCCTAGAAGGCGTCGTCGGCGTCGGCCTCGTGGGTGACGAATCCACATCCGCCGCGCCGCTTGCCCCGCTCATCGATCGCGCCCACGCCCGAGCACTGAAGTTCATGCCGCATGCCGGGCAAGCAGGTAGCGCCGAAGTGGTGCGCGAGGCCCTCAGCATTGGGGCAGACCGGCTTGCGCACGGCGTCGCCTCCACATCCGACCCTGACCTTCTGCGGGAGCTAGCCGAGCGTGGGATTTGCCTGTGCATGTGCCCGTCGAGCAACGCCCGGATCGGCCTGTCGCCCGACTTCCGCAAGCTCGCCGAGGCCGGCATCCCCCTCACGGTCAACAGCGACGACCCCGCGATGGTCGGCACGACCCTCGTAAGTGAGCTGGACCTCGCCGAGTCTCAGCTGGGATTGCGCCGAGAGGACCTCGTCGCGGCGGCCTGGCGGCACCGCTTCGCGTAAGCGGCGCCGAATACACTGCCCGCAGCGTGGGGCCGCATCCCGAGCTCGCCGAGCTCTCCGCCGCCGATCTCTCCCGCCTGCTCGCACGAGGTGAGGTCACCTCCGTCGAGCTGGTCGAGATGAGCCTGGCGCGCATCGCCGCCCTCGACGAGAAGACGCGCGCGGTGATCGAGATCAATCCGGACGCGGTCGAGCTCGCGCGGCGCAGCGACCGCGAGCGGCGGCGCGGGCATGTGCGCGGCGTGCTGCACGGGCTGCCCGCGCTGGTCAAGGACAACATCGACACCGGCGACCGCATGCTGACGACCGCCGGCTCTCTCGCCATGACCGGCGCGAGCGCGAGCCGCGATGCGCCGCTGGTGACAAACCTGCGGCGCGCGGGGGCGGTGCTGATCGGCAAGACCAACCTGAGCGAGTGGGCCAACGCGCGCTCGGTGCGCTCGAGCTCCGGATGGAGCGGCCGCGGCCGCCAGACCCGCAACCCCCACGCGCTGGACCGCAGTCCAGGCGGTTCGAGCTCCGGCTCGGGCGTGGCCGCCGCCGCCGGGTACGCCGCGATCACCATCGGCACCGAGACCGACGGGTCGATCGTCAGCCCATCCTCGAAGAACGGGATCGTCGGCATGAAGCCGGGCATCGGCGTGGTGAGCCAGGGCGGCATCATCCCGATCGCGGCGAGCCAGGACTCCGCGGGCCCGATGACACGGACCGTCGAGGACGCGGCGATGGTGCTCGCCGTGATAGCCAGACCGAGGACCGATCACCGGATCGGGCTGCGCAAGGGCGCGCTCCGCGGCCGGCGCATCGGCGTCCTGCGCGACCCCTTCACGGGTTACTCCGAGCACACCGACGCCTGCTACGAAGAGGCGCTGGCTGCGCTCAAGGATTGCGGCGCGGCGCTGATCGAGGTGGAGCTTGCGGGCGCCAAGGAGCTGCGCGAGTCGCAGGTCGAGCGGACCGTGCTGCGCTATGAGCTCAAGGACGGCCTCAACCGCTACCTGCGCGGCCGGCGCGGCCTGGCCGTCCACACCCTTGCCGACGTCATCCGGTGGAACCGCCGGCACGCGGCCGACGAGATGCCGTACTTCCGCCAGGAGGTCTTCGAGCAGGCGCAGAAGACACGAGGCCTGAACGTGCGCGAGTACCGCGAGGACCGGCAGAAGGCGCTGCGGCTGGCGCGCACCGAGGGCATCGACCAGGCCCTGCGCAAGCACCGGCTCGCCGCCCTGGTGGCGCCGAGCGGCTCGCCCGCCTGGATGATCGACCAGGTCGGCGGCGACAAACTTCTCGGCGGCAGCACCCAGCCCGCCGCGGTGGCCGGCTACCCGATCATCACCGTGCCTGCGGGGCACGCCTTCGGGCTGCCCCTGGGCCTGAGCTTCTTCGCCGGCCCGGGCTCAGAGGCGCGCCTGCTCGGACTGGCATACGCGTTCGAGCAGGCGACCGACGCGCGACGGGTGCCGGAGTTCCTGCCGGCGGTCAGCCTTCCCTGATCGGCGGCCGGCGGCCGCTCCAGGGTCGGGCATGCTCGAGCTCTGCGGCAAGCGACAGGATCACGTCCTCGCCGCGGGGCGGGCCGACAAGCTGGACGCCGATGGGCAGGCCGGAAGCGTCCACGCCGAGCGGCAGCGAGATCGCGGGCTGGCCGGTGCAGTTGTACGGATACGTGAACGAGACGAAGTCCATGTATTCGTCGCCGGCGGTCGCGAGCTCGGTCCCAAGCGTGTTGAGGCGAGGCGCTGTCGTGGGCAGCGTCGGCGTGACCAGCACGTCGTGCGCGTCCCAGAACGCGACCACGACGCGGCTGTGCATGCGGATCGCGTCGACGGCGCGCAGGTAGTCGATCGCCGTCAGCTGCTTCGCCAGGGCGAGGCCGAGCTGGTTGAAGGGCTCGAGCAAAGACTCGTCGGGAATCGGCAGCGAGCCGAGACCTGTGACGACCACGAGCTGGAACGGCGTGTGGAAGGGCTCGGTGTCAGGGCCGCCCTCGGACACATCGTGCCCCATCTCGTCCAGGAGCCTGGCCACGCCTCGCACGCACGCGTCGACGTCGGGGTCGACCCGGGCGCGACTGGCGGTCGTGAAACCGACCCGCAGCCTCTTCGCCCCGGGACGGGCCGCGGCCGCGAAAGGCCCGTCGATCTCGGCCCAATAAGCGTCGCCGGGCAGATGGCCGGCCATCGCGTCGAGGCCCGCGGCTGCGTCCGTGACCGTGCGCGCGATCACGCCGTCGGTGGCGAAGCCCGCCCAGTGCTCGCCGAAGACCGGGCCGGGCGAGATCCTGCCGCGGCTGGGCTTGAGGCCGACGGTGCCGCAGCAGGCGGACGGGATGCGGACCGAGCCGCCGCCGTCGGAGCCGTGGGCGAAGGCGCACAGACCCGCCGCGACCGCGGCGGCGGCGCCTCCGCTCGAGCCACCCGGCGAATGCTCGAGGTTCCATGGGTTTCTGGTCGCGCCGAAGAGACCGTGCTCGGTGGTCGGCCGGCTGCCGAACTCGGAGGTGTTGGTCTTGCCGAGGATCGGGCAGCCCTGCTCCTTGAGCTGGGCGACCGGGAAGGCGTCGTAGGGGAGGCTGAAGTCCTCGAACGCCTTCGAGCCGAGCGTCATCGGGTGGCCGGCGACCGAGACGAGATCCTTGATCGAGACCGGGACGCCTCGCAGCGGCAGCCCGTCTTCCGCCGAGTCGGCCTCGCGCGCCTGCTCGAGCGCCAGCTCCGGCGTCAGGTGGACGTAGGCGTTGAGCCTGGGGTTGATCTTCTCGATGCGCTCGAGGTGCGCGCGGGTCAGCTCCACCGACGAAACCTCGCGTCGGCGGACCGCGGCCGCCTGTTCGAGCGCTGATGCGAACACGTCCGTCGAAGCAGCCATCAGTGAAGCATGCGCATCAGCGGCGCTCGACGCGCGGGCCGATGGACGTCAGGACCTCGTAGCTGATCGTGTTCGACCACTCGGCCACCTCTTCTGCCGTGATCACCTGGTCGCCGTCGCGGCCGATCAACGTCGCCGTGTCACCCAGCCGCACCCCGGGGACATTGCTCACGTCCAGCGTGATCGCGTCCATGCTCACCATCCCGATCAGGGGCGCGCGATGGCCGCGCACGAGAACGTGGCCGCGGTTCGCGCGTGCGCGGTGGACGCCGTCGGCGTAGCCGATCGCCACCGTGGCCACGCGCGTCGGACCTGTCGCGCGCCACAGCGAGCCGTAACCGATGCTCGCCCCCTTCTCCACCGTTTTCAGGTGCGTGATCACCGAGCGCAGGCTCAGCGCCGGCTGCGTCCCCGGCCACTCGCAGCCGTAGATGGCGATCCCGCAGCGCACCGCGTCGAGCGCAAAGTCGGGATGGTGCAGCGCGCCGGCCGAGTTGCACGCGTGCCGGAGGCCGGGCGAGACCTCGAACCGCGACACCGTGTCGAGGAAGGTGTCGAACTGCCGGCGCGTCATCGCCTCGTCCGACTCCGAACGGGCGAAGTGCGTCCAGGTCCCGGCCAGCCGCGTGCCCCGCGACTCGGCGATCAGCTGCGCCAGCCCCGGCGCCTCCTCCGGCGCGCAGCCGAACCGGCCCATGCCCGTGTCGATCTTCAGGTGCACAGGAACCGGTTCGGGCGCCGCGCTCAACGCCTCGGCGAGCTCGCGGCCCGAGACGCCGATGGCGCAGCCGGCGGCTGAGGCCTCCCCGGCCTGCGCGGGCAGAAGCCCGCCCATGACCAGGATCTGCTCGGCGTCGACGAGGCCGCGGAGCTGGGTCGCCTCCTCGAGCGTCGCCACCCCGAGCCCGGTGGCGCCGCCCTCGAGGGCGGCGTGCGCGACCGCCACCGCGCCGTGGCCGTAGCCGCCCGCCTTGACCACCGCGAAGAGCTTCGTCCCGCGCCGAATGTGGCGCAGGATGCGGTCGCAGTTGGCGCTGACGGCGCCGAGGTCGATCTCAGCCCAACGCAGGGAGCTCTTCAGAGTCCGCCTTGCCTGAGGACGTTCATCACGACCGGGATCTCGGGCAGGAGGTCGCTCGCGAGCAGGCCCGAGTCGCCGATGCGCTCCGCGATGCGCCGGCCCGCGGCGGCGTGGACGTACACACCGGTCACCGCCGCCGAGTAGGGGTCCGCTCCCTGCGCGATGAGGCCGCCGATGAGTCCCGAGAGCACGTCCCCCGTGCCGCCGCTCGCCAGCGCCGGCACCTCGTGCGGGTCCTCGCTCGTCCGGCCGTCGGGGTGGGCGACCACGGTGTGCGCCCCCTTGAGGACAACGATCGACCCCCAGTCCTTCGCCGCCCTGCGCGCGGCCGCCGCCCGATCCGCGTTGATGGCCTCGGCGGTCTTGCCCGTGAGTCGGGCGAGCTCGCCCGGGTGCGGAGTGAGCACGCGGCGCGGTCCGAGCTTGCCCTTGGTGCGCGGCGACTCGGCGAGCGCGTTCAGGGCGTCGGCGTCGATGACCAGGGGGCACTTCGCGTGGACCGCCAGGTCGATGACCAGCCGCCAGGTCGAGCTGTCCCGGCCCAGCCCCGGCCCGATGATGCCCACCTCGGCCGTGGCGAGCTGGCGCAGGATCGAGTCGTAGGCGGCGTGGCCGACCGCGCCGGGCGCGACCTCGGGCACGGGCGTGGCCATGACCTCGGTGCACTTCGCGGCCAGGATCGGGTAGATGCTGTCCGCGACCAGGAGGCGGACCAGGCCGGCGCCGGCGCGGGCGGCGGCGGTGGACGATAGGTATGCCGCGCCGGTCAGGCCGAGGCTGCCGGCGAGGACGACAGCCGTGCCGAAAGTGCCCTTGTGCGCGTCCTTGGGCCGGCGGGGTATGACCACGGCGTCGGGCGCCGGGAGCATGGCGCCGGCGTCGGGGATCTCGAGGTGTGCGGTGGCGACGGCGAGGCGGCTGTGGTGGGTGATGCTGACCTCGACCTGGGCGCCGCGGTCGTTGCCGAGCAGGCGGGCGCGGGGCGCGCCGTTGGGCCCGGGGAGGACCTCGATCCGCTTGCGCGGGAAGCAGATGCCCGTGCCGTCGAAGCATTTGATCACCGCCTCCTTCGCCGCCCACCGGCCCGCCAGCCGCTCGTCGTTGCCGGCGCAGTAGGCGAGCTCGGCGGGGGTGTAGACCCTGGTCAGGAAGCCCGGGCCGGAGCGGCGGACCGCGAGTGCGATCCGCTCAACCGAGACAGCGTCGACTCCGATCCGCTGCACGGCATCATTTTCTTCTTCCTCGCCGCTCGCCCCTCACCCGACCCTCTCCCCTGGAGGGGAGAGGGAGCGTCCCACTATTCGACGGTGACGCTCTTGGCGAGGTTCCTCGGCTGATCCACGTCCTGGCCGAGCTTGACCG
>Ga0209058_1000600_pt1 | contig 31083 bp, 36 predicted proteins | sample GraSoiAngelo_147_FD_185904 | JGI IMG/M metagenome (GOLD analysis project Ga0209058, IMG submission 185904) | Grasslands soil microbial communities from the Angelo Coastal Reserve, California, USA - 14_1009_05_40cm (SPAdes) (version 2) | ecosystem: Environmental > Terrestrial > Soil > Grasslands ... | reverse complement strand
TGACCGTCACGCTGCTCCTCGGCTACCGCACCGACCAGCAGAGAGTGCGTTGGTTCCCGGGTACGGGCATCGCCGGCAAGGTCGACGTCGCCGGCGCGCCGCCCGCTTACGTGTCAGTCGAGGACCTCGCTACTGGCAAGGAGTACACCGAACCCGTCCTCGGCGACGGTACCTTCATCGCGCCGCTCCCTCCGGGCCGCTACGACCTCCGGCTGCCACATGACGAGCGCACCGTCAAGCTGACCGTCCCCGCCGGCGAGTGCCTCGACCTCGTCCTCGACTACAGGTTCCCATTCATGGTCCTCAAAGTTCCGCGCGAGGGATTGCCGCTTCCTCATCTGGCTTGACGCGCGGCCTCGAGGGTTCGGAGCCCCAAACCCCTTGTTAGTCGCGACTATCCGATGTGATGGAGCCCCAAACCCCTTGTTAGTCGCGACTATCCACACATTCCGCGCAACGAAAACGCGCGATAGTCGCGACTATCCGTGCATCTCGTGCCCCAAAACCCTCGTTAGTCGCGACTAACGTGGCTTCTCCGGGACCAAAGGGGCGGATAGTCGCGACTAACCAGCATCCGGCGCCGCCGAGGGCTCTGGATAGTCGCGACTATCCAGTAGATCGCTGCCTGCTCGTCCTCAATCCCAGGCAGGTCTGAAGTTGAGAATCCGTTCCTTGGGGATGCCCGCCCGGCGGGCCATCCACATCCCCATCGGCACGTAGGCAAACTCCGCAGGCGCATGCGCGTCCGCGTCGACGACGAAGTTGCAGCCCAGCTCGCAGGCGCGCCGGGCCATCTCTGGCGACAGATCCAGCCGCGCCGGGTCGCAGTCGATCTCGAGCGCCACGCCGCGCCCGGCTGCCACTTTGAAGACCGCGTCGAAGTCATACGTCGCGCCTTCGCGCGACCCCGGCCGCCTTCCGGTCGGATGGCCGATCACGTCCACATGTGGATGGCTGACCGCGCGCAGCATCCGCTCCGTCATCGCCGCCGGGTCCTGGCGGAGCTTGACGTGCGGCGACGCGATGACGATGTCGAGGATCTCCAGCACAGCGTCGGGGAGGTCGAGCGCGCCGTCCTCGAGGATGTCGACCTCGATCCCCTGCAGCAAGGTCAGGCCGTCGACCTGCCTCTGCACCTCGGCCATCTCGCGCGACTGCGCGACGAGCCGCTCGGCGTCGAGGCCGTGGACGACGGTGATGCGAGGGGAGTGGTCGGTGATCCCGAGGTAGCTGTAGCCGAGGGCCTGGGCACCCTGGGCCATCTCCAGCATGGTCGCCCTGCCGTCGCTCCACGTGGTGTGCGAGTGGATGTCGCCCTGGTACTCGGCGAAGTCGAGGTCCGACTCGTCCTCCATCGCCGGCTGCTTCATCTGCTCGCGCAGCCGGTTCAGGTAGCGGCTCTCCCCGTGCTCCATCAGGTCGGTCAGCACCCGCGCGATGCCCTCGCCCACGCCCTCGAGGGAGGTCAGAGCGCCGGCGCGATGGAGCCAATCGAGGTCGGGGCGAGCCAGGGCGATCGTCCAGGCCGCCTGGGAGAAGGCCTTGGCCCGGAATCGCTCCTTTTCCTGCTGCCGGAGGAGATAGCCAATCTCGGAGAGGGCCTGTGCGGCAGCGATCGCATCCACCACGTAAATTGTCTGATCAACCGTGGCCACGCCCAAACCGAAGCCCACCGACCCGATCGCCGAACTGGTGGAATCGCTCCTCGCCGAGCTCGGAGAGGACCCCGACCGCCAGGGGCTCCAGGCGACGCCGCAGCGTGTCTCGAGGACGCTCCGGGAGCTGACCGACGGCTACGGCATCAAGCCGGAGGAGGTCGTAGCGGAGGCGGTCTTCGACCAGGACTATGACGAGATGGTGGTGGTCAAGGACATCCCCTTCTACAGCCTGTGCGAGCACCACATGCTGCCGTTCTTCGGCCAGGTGCACGTCGGCTACCTTCCCAGGGGCAAGGTAGTTGGCCTGAGCAAGATCCCGCGCCTGGTCGAGGTGTTCTCGCATCGGTTGCAGATCCAGGAGCAGCTGACGCGGGAGATCGCCGAGGCGCTGAACACCACCCTGACCCCGAAGGGCGTCGGCGTCGTGGTCGAGGCGCGCCACCTGTGCATGGAGATGCGCGGTGTGGAGACGCCGGGCGGGCACATGTTGACCTCCTGCATGCTCGGCACCTTCCGCCGCGACCCGCGGACGCGCGCGGAGTTCCTGGACCTGGTGCGCCGCACGAACTAGACCCAAGTCCGGGCGGCCGTCTATAGACTGCGCCCGGCGAATCCAGTGCCTCGGAAATGGGCGGCGTTGGCGGTCGGAGTCGTGATGGTCACCGCGGCCTGCGCCGAGGCGCCGACCGCTGGAGACCAGAAGCCGGTGAGCCAGGCCAGCCCTGCGCATCTCCCTTCGCCTACGCCGTCTCCTTCTCCAAGCCCGCTTCCGCCATTGACGATCACGGCCGCGCCATTCCACGCCGGCGAGATCGGCCTCGCCTACACCGTGGTGAGCCCAACAGCGACCGGGGGCGCGGCGCCGTACGCCTGGGACATCAGCGAGGGAGCCCTGCCCACGGGACTCGTCATGGGCGCCGACGGCCAGGTCACCGGCACGCCGACGAACCTCGGCACGTATCTCTTCACGGTCCGGGTCGCGGACTCGGTTGGCGGTATCGCCACGCTCACCAGCTCGGTCTCGATCAGCAAGCGCCTGGTGGTGACGGGAACGCCGTGCACACCCAGGTCGCCTTGCTCCGTCGAGGCCGGGTGCGCGACGGTGTGCGGCACCTTCGCCTTCCACGCCGACGGCATCGGTCCGTACAGCTACGCGGTGACGTCGGGTTCCCTGCCGACCGGCATGGGGCTGAACGGTTTCTCGCTCACCAACGCGTTCCCCGCGCCACCGAGCTCGGCCGCCCGGGACTGGGTTTTCACGGTCCGCGTCACCGACGCGATCGGGGCGACCGCCCAGACGACAGCCCAGTTCCACGTGTTCCCGCACATCGCGTTCAGCGGCCAGATCACGTCCACATGCGCTCCGCCGCCGATCAGTGGGACCGGATGCTCGCTGTCGCCGGCGCTCACCTACACCCTCGGCACGCCGGGCCTGACCAACGTCTCCGCCGTTGTCTATTCGCTGCCGGCCGGGCAGAGCTGGCCGGGCGGCGCGGCATTCATGGCCCAGAACGGCTCCGTGACCGGCATCGTCTGCGGCGGCGGACACGGCGCCGTCAGGGGGGTGGTCACCCTCGCTCTCAAAGACACGAGCACGTGCGCCGCCAGCCAGTACTGCGCGTCCGGCACGGCGACCGTGAGCGTGACCCTGAGCTGCTGACCAATCTCGCTCGGCGCTTGCACGTTCGCTAAGGGCGGATGCCTGGCCGATACATAACGCAGCCTTTATGGATGCGCTATATTGGATAAAGCAACCTTTATGTTTCTCCAGAACCCGCGCAACGAGCTGCCCGACCACTTTCTGGCCTTCGCCAACCCCACCCGCCTGCGCATCCTCGAGCGCCTGGCCAAGGCCGGCGAGGTGAGCGTCAACGACCTCGCCGAGTACCTGCGCATGAGCCAGCCGCGCATCTCCTGGCACCTGCGCATGCTTCGCCTGGGCGGGGTGATCCGGACGCGGCGCGGGGGCCGGTCGGTGTACTGCTCGCTGGACGTCGACAACATCAGGCGCTACCGCCAGCGCCTCGACGAGATGCTCGGCCTCTCGCAACCCCACGTGGCGAAACCAAAAGTTCGTGAGGAGGTGGGCGCATGAGCGCCAATCGCAGGAACGGTCACCAGAGCGGCCGCGACCACAAGGTCCGCGTCGCCATCGTCGGGGTGGGCAACTGCGCCTCCTCGCTCGTCCAGGGCGTGCACTACTACCGCGACGCCTCGCCCAAGGAGTCGGTCCCGGGCTTGATGCACGTCAACCTCGGCGGCTACCACATCCGGGACATCGAGTTCGTGGCCGCGTTCGACATCGACAAGAACAAGGTCGGCCTCGACCTCGCGGACGCGATCTTCACCAAGCCGAACAACACGGTGAAGTTCTCGGACGTGCCCAGGACGGGCGTGAAGGTGCAGCGAGGCATGACCCATGACGGCATCGGCAAGTACCTGTCCGACGTCGTCCAGAAGGCGCCCGGCGAAACCGCGGACGTCGTCGGCATCCTCAAGAAGAGCAAGGCCGACGTGCTCGTCAGCTACCTGCCGGTCGGCTCGGAAGAGGCGACCAAGTGGTACGTCGAGCAGGCGCTGGCCGCCGGGGTCGGCTTTGTCAACTGCATCCCCGTCTTCATCGCGCGTGAGCCGTACTGGCAGAAGCGCTTCGAGGACAAGGGTCTGCCGATCATCGGCGACGACATCAAGTCCCAGGTCGGCGCGACCATCGTCCACCGAGTGCTGACCCGCCTGTTCCGTGATCGCGGCGTCAAGCTCGAGCGCACCTACCAGCTCAACTTCGGCGGCAACACCGACTTCCTGAACATGCTGGAGCGGGAGCGGCTGATGTCGAAGAAGATCTCGAAGACGCGCTCGGTCACGTCCCAGCTCGACTACGACATCGGCAAGGACAACGTGCACATCGGGCCGTCGGACTACGTGCCCTGGCTCAACGACAGGAAGTGGGCCTACATCCGCCTCGAGGGCCGGTCGTTCGGCGACGTGCCGCTCAACGTCGAGCTCAAGCTCGAGGTCGTAGACTCCCCCAACTCGGCGGGCATCGTCATCGACGCGGTGCGCTGCGCCAAACTGGCGCTCGACCGCGGCATCGGCGGATCCCTCGAGGGGCCGAGCTCGTACTTCATGAAGTCGCCCCCGGTCCAGTACAGCGACAACGACGCGCGCCGGTTGGTGGAGGAGTTCATCGAAGGTGATAAGGCGGGGGTCAATGGGCGGGAGGGCCGCGACGGCCGCGAGCGCCGAGCCACGACGACCCGGGCCAAAACGACCGCAGCTGCTCGCCGCTAGCTACCGGGCCGGCGCCCGCATCCTGCGCGCCACTCCGGCGGGGTTGCGGCACGCCGCCGCGACGCCCGGCGGCGCCGCGTGGTTCTGGCTCAGCCGCGCCCAGCGGCGGGCCGCGATGGACAACTATGCGGCGGCGCTGGGACGCGAGCCCGCCGACCCGGAGGTCGAGCGTGTGGCGCGCCGCGCCTTCCAGAACTACGGTCGCATGCTGATGGACTTCATCCTGCTCGGCAGCCTGTCGCCTTCGGAGCTGACATCGCGTGTGACTATCGACGGCCTCGAGCACCTCGACGCGGCGCTGGGGCTTGGTCGCGGGGCGATCATGGCCGTGCCCCACATGGGCTCATGGGACATGGCGGGCTCGTACGCCGGCGCGCTGGGTTACCGGATCTCCGCGGTGGCGGAGCGTTTCCCGGGCAGCCTCGATAGCGCGGTCGTCCGGACGCGGCAGCGGTTCGGACTCGAGGTCATCACCCTCGGTCGGGCGGCAGTTCGCGCGATCACCGACGCGCTGCAGGCGAACCGCATCGTGGCGCTTCTCTGCGACCTGGAGCAGGGTCCGGGCGTGGGCGTGCGCTTCTTCGGCCGCGCCGCCACCGTGCCGGGCGGGCCCGCGGCCTTCGCCCTCAAGACCGGGGCCGCTCTGATGCCGGCGTGCCAGTACTCGATGGCGCCCGGCCGGTATCACATCCACCTGGACCCCGCCCTCTCCTTCCACGAGGGCGAGACGAAGGAGGGTGTGATGCAGCGTGTGGTCGACCGTTTCGAAGATTTCATCAAGGAGCGACCAGACCAGTGGTACGCGTTTCGGCCCATGTTCGGCCGCTGAGGGATGGGCGAGTGGACCTGGCGAGCGTTCAAGGTCGTGCAGTCGATCGTCGAGCGCCTTCCCCGGCCATGGGTGTACGCCCTCGCCGTGCTGGCGGCGCGGTTCGCGTGGTGGTTCTCACCGCTGGCGCGGCCGCGGCTCGAGTACAACTTGAAGGTCGCGTGCCCGGAGCTGGAGAAGGACACCGCGAGCCTGCACCGGATCTCCTGGCTGAACTTCCGCAACCACGCCAAGGCTTACGCCGACCTCATGCAGCTGCCGAACGCCCCCGTCGAGGCGATGCGGCCGCGACTGAAGGTGGAGGGCTGGGAGTACCTCGAGGAGGCGCGCTCCTACGGCAAGGGAGTTCTGGTCGTGTCGTGCCACATGGGCTCCTACGAGGTGGTGGCCGCGATCTGGTCGGCGACGCTGGCCCCGGTCAGCTTCTTCGCCGAGGAGCTCGAGCCGAGGGCGCTGTTCGAGTGGTACCGGGAAACGCGGGCGCGCCTGGGAATCAGCGTCCTGACCCTCGACCATGGCGGGATCCGCAAGGTCCTGGAAGCCCTGCGCGACCAGGAGATGGTGATCACCGCCATCGACCGGGACATCACAGGCACGGGTCACGTGATGCCGTTCTTCGGCCGGCCTGCGCCCATCCCGCTCGGCCCGGCGGCGATCGCGCTGCGGCTGGGCGCGCCACTCCTTCCCGTGTGCGTCTACCGGCTGCCCGACGATACGTACATGGCCGAGGGCACGCCTCTGATCTACGCGGAGTCCACGGGCGACTCGCGCGCCGACCAGGTGCGAGCAACCGAGCGGGTGCTGCGGCGCATCGAGCAGTTCATTCAGGCCCACCCCGAGCAGTGGCACGTGCCGCACCGGATCTGGGCGGGATCGCCGTAGCGGTGGCGTTTGGTGGCACGCGTCTGGTGACGGCCGGAGTGAATCCGGCCTTCAGTCGAGGTTCGTCCAGCACATGAAAGTTGGGCTCGTCTCGCCGTATGACTTCGCCACCGCGGGCGGTGTTAACGACCATGTCCGCCACCTGGCGGTGCAGCTCCAGAACCTCGGCCACGAGACGCGCATCTTCGGGCCGTCGAGCAGGGCCGACGTCGGCGTCGAGCCCGCACGCTTCTACCGCATCGGCACCCCGATCGCGATTCGGGTCAACGACTCGGTGGCGCGCATCACGTTGAGCTTCCATCTCGCCAACGAGGTGGCCGCCATCATCGCCGAGGAGCGCTTCGACGTCCTCCACTTCCACGAGCCGCTCATGCCGGCGCTGCCCATGACGATGCTGCGCATGTCGACCACGGCCAACGTGGGCACCTTCCACGCCTTCGCACGCTCGAACGTCGGCTACTTCTACGGCCGTCCGTTCCTGGAGCCCTACCTCCAGCACCTGCACCGGGCCATCACCGTGAGCGAGCCGGCCCGCGACTTCGTCCAGCGCTACTTTCCCGGCTACCCGATGCGTGTCATCCCCAACGGCATCGATCTGTCGATCTACAGGCCCGGCCTGCCACCCATCCGCCACCTGCGCGACGAGCACCTGAACATCCTTTTCGTCGGCCGGCTGGAGAAGCGCAAGGGCCTTGGCGACCTGCTCCGCGCCTACCGGGCGATGGTCTCGCGGCTGCCGCAGTCCCGTCTGATCATCGTCGGCGACGGGCCGCTCCGCGGCCGCGTCGAGTCGTATGTGGCGCGGAACCGGCTGCCGAACGTGGTGCTCGCCGGCTACGTGCCGGAACGCGTCAAGCCCCGCTACTACAACACCGCCGACATCTTCTGCGCGCCGGCGACCGGCGCGGAAAGTTTCGGCATCGTGCTGCTCGAGGCGCTGGCGTCCGGCCTGCCGGTGGTCGCGACGGAGGTGCCCGGATACATGTCCGTGCTCGAGCCCGGGCGAGACAGCATCACCGTGCCTGCCAAAAACTGGCGTGAGCTCGCCGCCTCGCTCGTCATCCTCGGCCGCGATGCGGAGCTGCGACGGCGGCTCGGTGAGTACGCGCAGCAGAAGGCTCGGCGGTACTCCTGGGACCTCGTCGCGGCCGAGGTCGTCGCCGTCTACCACGAGGCGCGCAAGGCGCTGGCCGCCCAACCCGCCCGACAGCTGGAGGTAAGCGGTGTTCACAACGCGGTTTGAGGCCTGGGTCCGGCGGCACGCCGAGGCGCTGACCTCAGCCCTCGGCCGCTTGCCGCTGACGCCCAACCAGGTAACGGTCGTGGGCGTTCTGCTGACGTTCTTCGCCGGGGGGCTGATCGCCTTCGGCCACCTGCGCTGGGCCGGCGTGGTGCTGGTGTTCGCCGGCGCGTGCGACATCCTCGACGGCGCGCTTGCGCGCTCGACCAACGCTGCCTACCCGTATGGCGCGTTCCTCGACTCGACACTCGACCGCTACTCCGAGGGCGCGGTGTACCTCGGGCTCGCCGCCTACTTCGTGAGCATCGACCCGCCGCTCCAGGAGTGGCTTGTGCTGGCGACGCTCGCCGCACTGGCCGGATCGTTCCTGGTCAGCTACGTGCGCGCCCGCGCGCAGAGCCTCGGCTTCGTGTGCAAGTCGGGCCTGTTCCAGCGGCCGGAGCGCGTGGTGGCCACGTTGATCGGGCTGCTGTTCGGCGGCTGGGTTCTCTATGGGATCGTTTTCCTGCTCGCGATCGTGACCAACATCACCGCCCTGCAGCGCATCCGCGAGGTGTGGCTGCAGGGTCGCGCGCAGCGCCTCGAGCGCGAGCGAGAGATCAAGGCGAAGGCCAGCCGTCCAGCGCCCAACCAGGTGCCGTGATATTCGCCAAGAAATCTGAGGCTTCGCCGTGATTTCGCGGGGGCCCCTTGAGAGGGACGCGTTCGCGGGCGTCGTCGGTCACGCCCAGGCGCTCGAGCTTCTGCGCTCGCAGCTGAGGACCGGCCGCCTCGCCCACGCCTACCTGTTCGTCGGCGAGTCGGGGCTGGGCAAGGCGACGGTGGCGCGCGCGCTCGCGTCCGCGCTCCTGCCCGAGGCTCCCCTGACGCGACACCCCGACTACTGGGAGGACGATCGCCTCAAGCTCCTGCACATCAACGAGATCAGGCTGATCCCGGAGAAGCCGCCCGAGTTCCACGAGCAGTCACTGCAGCAGTTCGTGAACCTGAAGCCGGCCGTGGGCGCGTATCGGATCGTCCTGGTGACCAAGGTCGGGCGCCTGCGCGACGAGTCCCAGGGCGTGCTCCTCAAGACCCTCGAGGAGCCGCATCCCCACCGTGTCATCGTCCTGACGACGCCGAGCCTCAACCCGTTCGTGGTCCTGCCGACGGTCGTCTCGCGCTGCCAGCGGGTTTTCTTCCATCCGGTGCCCGCGCCCGAGATCGAGAAGCTGCTCCTGTCTCACGGGGTGGACCCTAAGCGAGCCAAGCTCCTGGCCGAGCTGGCCGGTGGGCGCCCGGGCTGGGCCATGCGGCGCGCAGGCGACGAGAGCGTGATCGAGCTCCACCACGCGTGGACCCGCCGGCTGCAGGAGATCTTCGGCGCCCCCGCCGACGTCCCCCTCCACGTGGCCGCGCAGCTCGACGCGGAGCAGATGGGCTGGCGGCGCAGCGAGGGGGACGAGGAGGACCCGGCCCTGTTCGCGATGGCCAGCTGGCAGATCGAGCTCCGCCGGCGCATGCTCGCGAGCCGCGGCCGCGAGCAGGGGAGATGGGCCCGACTGCTCGAGCTGTCCTACGACACGCTCGGCTACCTCGAGCAGAACGTCAGCCCGCGCGTCGCTCTTGAAACTTTCCTGCTCGAAGTTCGCCGGGAGGGAGCGCCGAGAGATTTGGTGGCCAGGTGAGCCGAGACGAAGGAAGGGGTGGATCGAGGAGGAGCGCATCCGTTGATGCGTGACGACGAAGAGACGGGCCCCCTGACGCACGTATCGGCCGCCTTGGGCGCCAAAGATCCGGCGCTCAGCTCCCGGCGGACTTCGTAAATGCCGAAAAGCGTCCTGAGGAGGGGCCTCGAGGGCTTCCACCCCTACGTCCCGGGCGAGCAGCCGCCCGACGGAGCGGGCTGGGTGAAGCTGAACACCAACGAGTCGCCGCTGCCTCCGTCGCCGCGGGTCATCGAGGCGATCAAGCACGCGGCCGACGACTCGCTGCGGCTCTACCCCAGCCCGACCGCGCAGCCCGCCCGCGAAGCGGTCGCCCGCAGGTTCGGGCTCGAGCCGTCGCGGGTAACCGTCGGCAACGGCGGCGACGAGCTGATCGAGCTGTGCTTTCGCGCCTTCGCCGGCGCGGGCGACACCGTCGCCTTTCCGACCCCGACCTACCCGCTGTTCGAGCCGCTGTGCCGGATCCACGAGGCCGAGCCATCGCGGCATCCGACGGAGGACTTCGCCGAGCTGCCTCCGAGCCTCGGCCCCGACCCGTCCCCGCTCAAGTTCATCGTCAACCCCAACTCGCCGACCGGTGCTCTCTTCGACGCCCACCACGTGCGGGCGGCGGTCGCGGCGTCGTCCGGCGTGGTCGCGATCGACGAGGCCTACGTCGATTTCGCGCCACGCTCTGCGCTCGACCTTCTGGAGACCCACGGCAACGTCGTCCTCCTGCGCACGTTCTCCAAGTCCTACGGGCTCGCGGGGATGCGCATCGGCTTCGCACTGGGCAGCCCCGACCTGATCGAGGCGCTGGACGCGGTGAAGGATTCGTACAACGTCGACCGCCTCGCCATCGCGGCGGCCGTGGCCGCGATCGAGGACGAGGCGCACCACCGGCGACTGGTCGAGGAGGTCGTGCGGAATCGCGGCGAGCTCGCGCGCGCGCTGGAGGAGCTGGGATTCGAGGTCGTCGACTCGGCCACGAACTTCGTCTTCGCGCGTCCGCCAAGGCCCGCGGCCGAGGTCGTGACGGCGCTGCGCGAGCGCAAGATCCTGGTCCGCCATTACGATCGTGAGCCGATCGTGGGCTGGATCCGCGTCACCGTCGGCACCCGCGAGCAGCACGCCGCGCTGCTCGACGCATTGAAGGAGGTTCTCGCCTGAGCACCAGCACACCGACGCGCGAAGAGACGTGGGAGCTCGTGACCTCGATGACGAAGTCGGAGCAGCTGCGCCGGCACATGCGCAGCGTCGAGGCCGCAATGCGCGCCTACGCGCGGCGCTTCGGCGAGGATGAGGAGCGCTGGTCCGTGCTCGGCCTGATCCACGACTGGGATTACGAGTCCGGCCCGACCGCCGAGCTTCACCCCATGCGCGGCATCCAGATGCTTCGTGAGAAGGGCTGGCCTGAGGACATCCTCGAAGACATCGCTTCGCACGCCGACTACCTGAACGTGCCACGCGACACGAACGCGCGCAAGGCCCTCTACGCGGTCGACGAGATGTGTGGGTTCATCATCGCCTGCGCCCTGGTCAAGCCGGATAGGTCCCTGAGCGCTGTTGAGGCAAGCACGGTGCGCAAGAAGATGAAGGACAAGGCCTTCGCACGCGGCGTGCATCGGGAGGAGCTGGTCGCGGGCGCGGAGGTGCTGGGCGTACCCTTCGACGAGCACGTGGAGTTCGTCCGCGACGCCCTGAAACCGATCGCCAGTGAGCTGGGATTGAATCCATGAGCTCAAGCGGCCGCGCCCGCGTGCTGCTGATGCACCCGATCCTCGACCCTGGCCCTGCCATCCTGGCCGAGGCTGCTGAGGTGTTGCAGTACCCGGCGGGCCGGCCGCTCGACGAGCCCAGCATCCGCGAGGCGGCGGAGGGGTGCGTCGGCATCGTCAGCCAGCTCATGGACCCGATCCGCGACACCGTTCTCTCCACGCCCGGCCTCAAGTGCGTGAGCAACGTGGCGGTCGGGTTCGACAACATCGACGTCCCGGCCGCGACGGCGCGCAAGGTCATGGTCACCAACACGCCCGGCGTGCTGGACGACGCCACTGCGGACTTCGCGTTCACCCTGCTGATGACCACCGCGCGACGCGTGGTCGAAGCCGACCAGCTCACGCGCAGCGGCCAGTTCCGCGGGTGGGCGATCGACATGATGCTCGGCCAGGACGTCTTCGGGGCGACCCTTGGCATCATCGGCATCGGCCGCATCGGACGCGGCGTCGCGCACCGTGCGAAGGGCTTCAACATGCGCGTCCTCTACTACGATCCGCAGCCGCTGCCGCGAGAGGCCGAGGAGCAGCTCGGGGCGACGCGCGTCGACCTCAACCGCCTGATCGCGGAGTCGGACTTCATCTCCGTCCACGTGCCCCTGACCCAGGAGACGCACCATCTGCTCAGCACGCCCCAGTTCAACGCGATGAAGCGCACCGCGATCCTTGTCAACACCTCGCGCGGCCCGGTCGTGGACGAGGCGGCGCTGGTCGAGGCGCTGAAGGCGCAAAAGCTCGCCGGCGCGGGCCTCGACGTGTATGAGCGAGAGCCGGCCGTGCACCCGCACCTCATCCCGATGCCCAACGTCGTCCTGGCGCCGCACATCGCGAGCGCGACCGTGCGGACCCGTTCGGAGATGTCGGCGATGGCGGCGCGGAACATGGCGACGGCGGTGCGCGGCGGCCGGCCGCCGAACCTGCTGAACCCCGAGGTCAAGCGATAGCCCTCGCGCTTCGGTATCGCCTGCTGGCGCTGGACCTCGACGGAACCATTCTCGGACTCGAGCTCACGCTCGACCCGCGCGACGTCGAGGCTGTGCGGCGCCTGGTCGAGGCCGGAGTGACGGTCATCGCGTGCACCGGCCGGCCGTTTCCCGGAGCGGTGCCGTGGGTGATCCGGCTCGGGCTGAAGGGTCCGATCGTCTGCTACCAGGGCGCCCAGGTGCGAACCCTCGACGGCGGCGTCCTGCTCGACCACGGCATCCCGCACGACGTCGCGATGGAGGTCATCCGCTACGCCCAGGAACGCGACCTCCACGTCCAGGCGTACCGCGACGACATGCTGATCGTCGCCCGCGACCGGCCCGAGGCGCGCCGGTACGCTGAGCACGCGGGCATGGAGGTGCACGTGGTCGGCGACCTCGACCGGGCGATGGGGCCGACCACACCCAAGCTGGTGGTCGTCTCCACGCCGGAGAACCTGGAGGCGCTGCTTCCCGACGCCCGGAGGCGCTGGGCGGGCAGGCTGAACGTCGCCACCTCGACGCCCGACTACCTCGAGTTCACGAGTGTCGAGAGCGACAAGGCCTCGGCGGTGCGGTTTCTGTGCGAGCGGTTTGGCATCCCGCAGGCGGAGGTGGTCGCGGTGGGCGACGGCCGCAACGACGCCTCGATGATCGCGTGGGCGGGGCTTGGCGTCGCCGTCGAGGGCTCTCCGTCGGAGGTCATCGCCGCCGCCGAACGCACCATCCCCGGCCCCGGCCACGCGGGCATAGTCCAGCTCGCCGACCAGTTGTTGAGCTAGATGGCGACGCTGCTCCTTGTCCACGCCCACCCCGACGACGAGGCGATCTCGACCGGCGGGGCGATGATGAAGGCGAAGGCCCACGGCCACCGCGTGGTCCTGGTCACCGCCACCCGCGGCGAGGTGGGCGAGATCCACAACATGGACGAGGCCGCCGCGAGGCCCCGTCTGGGCGAGATCCGCTCCGTGGAGCTGAAGAACGCGGCGGAGATTCTCGGCGTCGACCGCCAGGAGTTCCTTGGCTACCGGGACTCGGGCATGGTCGACACGCCCGACAACAAGGATCCTCGCTCCTTCCACCAGGCCCGGCTCGAAGACGCGGCGGGAAAGCTCGCGGTGCTCATACGCGAGGAGCGCCCCGCGGTCGTGGTGACGTACGCCGAGGACGGCGTGTACGGCCACCCCGACCACATCAAGGCGCACCTCGTCACCAACGCCGCCCTCGACGTCCTTGAACGGGAGGGCCTGCCGGTCAAGAAGCTCTACTACACGGCGATCCCGCGCTCGATGATGGAGGCGTTCGTGCAGCAGATGCCAGAAGAGGCAAGGCAGGCGATGGGCGGCAACATGCGCATCGCCGGCACGCCTGATGAGCTCGTCACCACGCAGGTGGACGTCCACGATTACGTCGAGCGCAAGCGCCGCGCGTTCCGTGCGCACGTCAGCCAGAACGACCCCAAGTCCTGGTTTGCGACGATGCAGGACCAGGTCTACGAGCTGGCGTTCGGGACCGAGTACTACCAGCTGGCGCGGGGCAAGCCCGGTTCGGAGTTACCCGAAGAGGACCTGTTCGCCGGCATCAGCTGATCCTCGGATAGCCGCGACTATCCGTTGATTTGGGTCACGAAGGGGCCTGTTAGTCGCGACTATCCGTGATGCCGCCTCCCGTAGACTCGAAACCGCCTGATGGAAGTTCTCAAGATCACCCCGCGCGGGTACTGCCACGGCGTCGTCGACGCCTTTCGGATCGCCAAACGCGTGCGCGAGGAGACCCAGGGCCCGGTGCACATGCTCGGCATGCTCGTCCACAACACCCACGCCACCGACGACCTGCAGGCGCAGGGCATCGCTCTCGTCGACCAGCCGAACCGTTTGGCCGGGCTCGAGCACATCAAGGACGGCACGGTGATCTTCACGGCCCACGGCGTGTCGCCGCAAGTCAAGGAGCGCGCAGTGGAGCTGGGACTGAGGCCGGTGGACGCCACGTGCTCCGACGTGGTGCGCACGCACGAGCTCGTCGCCGACCTGGCGCGCAAGGGCTACGAGGTCGTCTACATCGGCCGCAAGGGCCACCCCGAGCCCGAGGGCGTGATGGGCGAGGCGCCCGGCAAGGTCCACCTGGTCCAGGACCCGCAGGACATCGACGCGCTCGACCTGCAAGGCGAGCTGATCGCGATCACGTGCCAGACCACGCTCTCCGTGTGGGACACCGAAGACCTGATCGGGCGGGTCAAGTCCCGCTACCCGCAGGCCGAGGTCTACAACGAGATATGCCGGGCGACCCAGGAGCGGCAGGAGGCGGCGGTGGAGGCGGCGAAGGAGGTCGACCTCGTCATCGTCGTCGGCAGCCCGCGGTCCTCGAACTCGCTGCGCCTGGTCGAGGTGGTGAAGAAGCTCGGGCACAAACCCGCGTACCTCGTCGACAACCTCGAGGACATCGACATTGCCTGGTTCGCGGGCACGCGCAAGGTCGGCGTGACCAGCGGCGCGTCCACTCCGACCCAGCTGACGCGTCGGGTGATCGAGTACCTGGAGGGGCTCGAAGTCCCGGCTTAGGTCCCTCTGAGCCGGCGCAGCACGCCGCCGATGCCGCGCCCGCCGGCCTTGGCCGGCGTCGCGGCGACCTCCGGAGGCGGCGCGGCTGTCTCCGGAACGTGGGCGGCGCGGGGCTCATGCTCCTCCGCGCGAGACGCCGACCCCGACGACCGCCGGCGGCGCCGCCTTCGCGACGGCCCGGCGGCCCGCTCCGGCTTGGCGGCCGAGGCGGGCGGGGCCGCGACCGCCGGAGGCTCGGGCAGCGCAGCGCCGTTGGCCCGCGATCGCCGGCCCCGCCGTCGCCTGGGGGCGGTGACCTCGGCGGCAGCCGGAGCCTGCTCCACGCGGCCCTGCCGGCCGGCGGTCAGGTTCCGCTTGACCTTGGCCCCGATCTCGCCTTCCGCGCACAGGGCGCCGTCGGCCGTGTGCACGTCGACGCGCCAGACCACGATCGAAGACGGCGCGCCGCCGACCGGCGGCCGCTTCTGGGTCAGCGTCCAGCGGGCGTAGATCGTGTCTCCGGCGTGCACCTGGCGGGGAAACTTCCAGCTCAGCCACTCCCACTCGGCCACCGACGGCACCGGCATGTCGACCGAGCCGAGCCCTACGGCCATCGCCACCACCAGCGCCGGGGGCGCGGGGCGGGGACCATCCCTGCCGACCTCGATCGTAAGCGGCGACAGGTCGCCGGCCACGCCGGCAAAAAGGGCTATCTCGGTTTCGGTGATGGTGCGGCGGCGGGTCGTCCACTCGCCGCCCAGGGGGAGGTCGTCGAAGGAAAGCGGCTCCACTTCCGGCAAACGTTACAGATCCAACTCTGAGATTGCCGCGTTAACCTATCCGGACTTCGATGGAACCGGCGGGCATCCTGCTCATCGTCTCGGTTCTTCTCGTCGCCGCCTTCATCCTCCTGACGCTGTCGCTGATGCGCCTCCGCGGCACGGCGCGAGAGCTCGAGGCCGCGCTGGCGGACGAGACCGGCGCCCGCGACCGGGCGGCGCTCCTCCTGGCGATCGCCTCGGCCGTCAACTCGTCGCTCGCCCTGGAGGAGGTCCTGAACGTGGCCCTCACGCACGCCGGCCGGATCATGGGCGCGGTCGCCGGGGCGATGTACCTGGTCCGGCCGGGTAAGACCGAGCTCTACCGCGAGGCGTCGTACAACCTCACCAACCGGGCCCGCGGCGGCGTGCGCAAGATCGAGGAGGAGCCCCTGCGCACCGCCCTCGCCGCCATGCGCCCGCTTGTCGTCAACCTCGACGACCGGTCGGCGCCAGGCCTGGACCAGGGCGGGCATCCCGGGCATGCGCTGGTCGTCCCGATCCAGCGCTCCGGACAGCTGATGGGCGCGATGGAGCTGTACCTGAACGCCTGGCGGGAGTTGAGCGAGGACCAGGCCGACCTCCTCAACGGTGTCGCGTCCCAGGCCGCGATCGCCATCCGCCACGCGCAGCTGTTCGCGGCCCAGGAGGAGAACGCGCTCACCGACGAGCTGACCAAGCTGCCGAACAGGCGCGCCTTCGCGCAGCAGTTCCTGCTGGAGATGCAGCGCGCGCGTCGCCACCACAACTCGATCGCCTTCCTGATGATCGACCTCGACCACTTCAAGCAGGTCAACGACACTTACGGCCACCTCAACGGCGACGCGGTGCTCGCCGAGCTCGCGCAGATCCTGGTCACCGGAGCACGCGAGTCGGACGTGTGCGCGCGCTACGGCGGCGAGGAGTTCGCGCTGATCCTCCACGAGACGACGGAGTCGGGAGCGCGGGTCCTGGCGGAGCGGATCCGCGCCAAGGTGGCGGCGGCGACGTTTCCAGGCGGGCTCAAGCTGACCATCAGCGTCGGTGTCGCCGCGACCGACGACGCGGCGCTGTTCACCCAGCTGATCGACCGCGCGGACCAGGCGCTCTACGTGGCCAAGCATGGTGGGCGCAACCAGGTGCGGGTCGCGGACATGAGCGGTCCGGCCCCCAAGCCACACACACCGAGGCCGGAGCCCGAAGCGGTCTAAGCTCGGCGTCGGTGGCGCATTTCTGCCTCAGGTGCGGGAGGCCTCTCGTCCTGCGGATCATCGAGGGCCGCGAGCTCGAGGCGTGCCCCGACGACGACTTCGTGCTCTGGCGAGACCCAAAGGTCGCCACCGCCGTCGTGGTCGAGGCGGAGGGTGGCATCGTCCTCGGCCGGCGATCGATCGAGCCTGGCTACGGCGAGTGGTGCCTGCCCGGCGGCTTCGTCAACCACGACGAGGACCCGGCGGGGGCAGCGGTCCGTGAGTGCCTGGAGGAGATCGGCGCGGACGTGGAGCTGCTGGAGCTGCTGGGCGTCTACCACGTAGCGAAGATGACGACCTCCTCGATCGTGGGCATCGCCTATCGCGGGCGCCTGGCCGGACGAGCGGCGATCAGCGCTGGATCCGAGATGTTCGAGGTCGGCGTCTTCAGGCTCGACGCGTTGCCGGAGATCGCGTTTCCGAGTCACCGGCAGGTGCTCGCGATGTACGACGGCGCAGCTGCCCGCTCTGCATCGCCGCCATCAGCAACACCAGCGCGGCCGACACCGCCGCGCACGCGGTGAACCCCGCGGCATAGCCGTAACCCTGGACCACCGGCCCGAAGATCAGCGGGCCGAGGGACAGGCCCAGGAACAGGACCGTGCCGTACATGCCCATCGTCACTCCGCGCGTCGACGCGGTGGAGAGGTCGGCGAAGACCACGCCTATGGCCACGAACGCGGCGGCCATGAAAGGGGTCCCGATGGCGAGGACGATCGCCGGGGCCGCGAATCCGGTCAGGTGCCCGAGCACGACCATGGCGATGGCCCATCCGATGGCGCCGAAGAACACAACCGGCCAGCGCTGGGGCAGGCGGTCGATCAGCCGGCCGGCCGGGACGCGGGACAGGCCGTTCACCACCGCCTGCAGGGCCAGGAGGTAGCCGACCTGTGAGTTGGGCAGCTGCAGCGCCTCGCGGCCGAACACAGGCAGGAAGGCGCCGATCGTGCCCCAGGTCAGGGTCGTCGCGATCAGCCCGATGGTCACCGGGACGAAGGCCGGCTGGCGCGCGAGCGCGCGCAGCGGTTCGCGCAGCGAAAGGCCGCGGCCGGTGTGCTGGGTGGTGTTGCTGACGGCGATCGCTCCCGGGATGGTGAAGACCAGCAGCGCAGTCGTCACCGCGATGTCGGTGCGCAGGTCGATCCATCGCAGGGCGAGGCCGGCGACCGAGGGGCCGAGGAAGAATCCCGCCTGCATGGACAGGGTCAGCCAGCCCATCGCCCGCCCCAGGCGGCTTCGCGACACCGACTCGGTGACGGCGCTGAATACAGCCGACTGCTGGATGCCGGCGGCCAGTCCGCCTATCACCTGCCACACGAACATCAGCGGCACGTTGGTGGTGAAGGCGATCGCCAGCTGCGAGACCGCGGTGATGACGAGCGAGACGGCCAGCAGGGTGCGGGCGCCGAAGCGATCGACGAGCACGCCCGACGGCAGGGAGAGGACGGCGGCCGCGAGTGTCGCCACCGAGAACAGCGCGCCGACGGCAAAGCGGTTTGCGCCGATGTCGTGGGCGTACAGCGGGACCGTCAGGCCGCGGGCGGCGATGGTCGCGAAGACCGCGGCCGCCGCCACGTACAGGAAGACCATGCGGCGCGATTCAGCGACAGGCTCGGTCACGCTGCCTACCATACCGGCGACATGGTCCGCGATCGGGTGGGCAACTGGAGGCTCTCCTGGCGCTTCGCCCTCGCGGGCCTGGTCGCGGGCCTTCTGGTCATCGCCTTAGCTCAAACCGGCCTGACCGCCGGTACATTCGATGCCGCCCAGGACCGCCTGTTCCCAGCTCCTGCGCCCGACCCGCGGATCACGCTGGTCGCGATCGACCAGAAGTCCGCGAACGCCCTCGGCGGCTACCCGTTGGTCTCCAACGCTTACCACGCCCACGTCATCAACTACCTGATGAGCCTCAACCCGAGCGTGATCCTGTTCGACGTACCGCTCGCGAACCTGACCCAGGACGACCGGGAGGATCCCAGCCACCCGGTCGATACCAACCAGCCACTGCAGGCGGCCCTGAAAGCCGCGGCCTCGAAGATCGTCGTCGTCTGCACGGCCGATCAGCGCGTCGCGGACGACTTTCTGCAGGGCGAGCTCATCGGCGACCGGAGCCTGGGCGTGCCCGACGCCGCGAACGCGGTCCGCGGCGCGAAGCTCAGGACAGCGCCGACCTGCGCCGAGAACGAGAGCCAGGAACCCGCCTTCCTCCAGGCGCTCAGGGTCGCGACGGGTATCACCGACGCCCTGCACACCGAGCGGGGAGTGGCCCAGTTCGGCCCCCATCGCATCCCGCTGTTCGGCGAGCAGATGCTGATCAACTTCACTCGGGGCACCGGGCCCACGTGCACGTACGGCCAGATCTTTCAGGGCGGGTGCAAGCATCCGGAGCTGATCACGAATCACATCGTGGTCGTAGGCTCGAAAGTGATCGACGCTGGTGACGTCTACTCGCAGCCTGTGGCCTTCAGCCACGACCCGAGCTTCTGCCCCGAGAGCCGCGGCGGCTGCATGCTCGACACGCAGAACTACGGCTACCGGATCCAGGCCGACGCGATGAGCACGATCCTCCAGGACCGCTACGTCCGCGTCCAGCCCGACATCTCAATGCGGTTGACCGCGCTGCTGCTGGCGACGGTCGTGGGTCTGCTCGTCTATCTCCTTTCGTTCCGGCTTGCGGTCGTGTTCACCGTCGCGTTGCTTGTCGCCTACTACGCCGCGGTCCTGGGTCTCGCGCAGCTCGACTTCCTCGCCGACCCTGTCTATGCGCCGATCGCGATCGTCCTCGGGGCGATGTTCTCGCTCGGCGCGCGCTACGTGCTCGAGGAGCGAGAGCGACGCAAGGTGGAGCGCATCTTCGGCCACTACATCGACCCGCGCGTCGCGCGGCAGCTGGCCGCGACCCGCTCGGTCGAGGAGCTCATCTCCAGGGGCGAGAGGCGCGACCTCACGGTGCTCTTCATGGACATCAGGGGCTTCACGACGATGTCGGAGACCATGCGCGCGGACGACGTGCTGGGCGTCATCCAGGACTACCTCGACGAGATGAGCAAGCTCATCCTCAAGTGGGACGGGCTTATCGACAAGTACGTCGGCGACGAGATCATGGCGCTCTGGAACGCTCCGCTTCCGCAGCCCGACCACGCACTGCTGGCCGTGCGCTGCGCGTACGACCTAATCGCCAACGCCCCCGCGGTCCAGGCCAAGCTCGCAGCGCGGGGGCTGCCGCCGATCGGGTGGGGCATCGGCGTCAACACAGGGACCGCGGTGGTCGGGAACATGGGCAGCCAGGACCGCCTTCAGTACACGGCGCTCGGCGACACCGTCAACACGGCGGCGCGCTTCTGCAGCGCGGCGCCCGCCTTCAACCTGCTCGTAGGCTGGCCCACGTATGAGGCGTGCAAGGACTACATCGCCGTCGACGAGATGCCGGGCCTGCAGCTGAAGGGCAAATCCGCGGAGACGTTCCGAATCCTCAAGGTGACCGCGATCCGCGAGGGCGCCGGCTCGCCGTGGGTGCCGATACCCACCGACGCCGCGTCGGAGGCGTTCGCGGCCAAGCGCAAGCTGTACACGACCCAGGAAGTCTTTGCCTGAGGGCATCGAGCGCGCCGCGGCGCTGCTGTCCCGGGCGCGTCATGGACTGGCGCTGACCGGAGCGGGCGTCTCGGCGGAGAGCGGCATCCCGACCTTCCGCGGCGAAGGCGGCCTGTGGACGAAGTACGACCCCGTGAAGGTGTCGTCCATCGACAGCTTTCTCGCCGACCCCGCCGCCTACTGGAAGGTGTCGAAAGAACGCGGAAGCGTGGCGCTGGCCGCCAGGCCCAACCCCGGCCACGTCGCCCTCACCGCGCTCGAGGCGGCCGGCCACCTGGTCGCAGTCGTGACCCAGAACACCGATGGCCTGCATCGGGACGCGGGCAGCAAGCACGTGGTCGAGCTCCACGGGTCGGGCCGCACGGTCGAGTGTCTCGACTGCGGCCGGCGCGAGCCGCGCGCGGACGTGCAGGCCCGCCTCGACGTCGAGATGCCGCCGCGCTGCAAGCACTGCGGAGGGATGGTGCTCAAGCCGACCGTGGTCCTCTTCGGCGAGCCCATGCCGCAGGCGGCGATCGAGGAGGCGTTCAAGCTCGCGTCGCTCACCGACGTGATGCTTGTCGTGGGGACTTCGCTGGTCGTCTTCCCTGCGGCGGACGTGCCGCTCGTCGCGCTGCGCTCCGGCGCGCGGATGATCGTCGTCAACGCCGAGCCGACGCCCTTCGACCGCCTGGCCGAGGTGGTGATCCACGGCCGCTCGGGCGAGGTTCTGCCCGCGCTTGCCTCTCTTACAGGTGCGTGAGGCTGCCCGCCACGAAGGGGCTGCCGTCGACGATCAGCTCACCGTTGGGGCCCAGGTCCTCGGCCATGCCTTCGGTGCCGTCGATGCGGACGCGCCGCCCGAGGGTCGCCGAGAGCTCGCGCCAGCGGCGCAGGACGAGCTCGCCAGGGGCCGCCGTCCAGCGCGCGACCTGCTTCTGCAGGCGAGCCAGGACCTCTTCCCGCGGCCGCTCCAGCATCGCCGCGCCTTCAGGAGCCCACGTGAGGTTCACACCGATTCCGCAGATCGCTTTGTGAGGCGTCGCCTCGACCAGGATGCCGCCGAGCTTGCGGTCGTCGAGGAGCAGGTCGTTGGGCCACTTCAAGCGCACATCGGGGCCGCACGCCTCCGCCGCGGCGACGCCGGCGGCCAGGCTGAGCAGCCGCGAGGGAGCCAGGACGAACGAGACCAGCAGCGACGTGCCCGGAGGCGCCTCCCACCTCCGCTCCATGCGGCCGCGACCCGCCGTCTGGTGATCGGCGACGACGATCGAACCGATCGGCATGTCGCGCGCCACGTCCTGGGTTGACGTCACCGAGTCGAGGCGCACAACTTGCCTATAACCCACGCTCGGTAAGCTTCCTCCGATGAAGATTCACCGCGCCGTCGTGCTCGTGGTGATGATGCTGATCGCGCTCGGCGCGTTCGGGCTGCTGACCGCCGCCGGCATCGCAAGCTTCGACGGGCGCAGCCTGATCGCGCTCCTCGTCGTCCTCGTGGCGGCGGCGATCAGCGGCGTGGTGTTCAGCTGGAAGCGCTACAGCCGGCGGTCGTGAAGCCGCCTCTTCGGCTCGGCTACAAGGCTTCCGCCGAGCAGTTCTCGTCCCGCGAGCTCCTCAACTTCGCGGTCGCCGCGGAGAAGAGCGGCTTCGACTCCGTCTTCATCAGCGACCACTTCCAGCCCTGGCGGCACTCGGACGGACACGCTCCGTTCGCGTTCTCGTGGCTGGCCGCGGCCGGCGAGTCCACATCCCGCGTCCTCCTCGGCACCTCCGTCAACACACCGACCTTTCGCTATCACCCCGCGCTCGTCGCCCAGGCGTTTGGCACTCTCGGCGAGATGTTTCCCGAGCGCATGGTCCTCGGTGTCGGTACGGGCGAACACCTCAACGAGGGCGCGCTCGGCATCGCCTGGCCAGACAACAAGGAGCGATTCGCGCGCCTGCGCGAGGCTGTCAGGCTGATCCGGCTTCTCTGGACGGAGCAGTCGGTGACCTTCGATGGCGACTACTACCACACACGGAACGCGACCATCTACGACCGGCCTCAGAAGCCCGTCCCGATCTACGTCGGCGCGGGCGGGCCACAGGTCGCGAAGTACGCCGGCCGTGCCGGCGACGGCCTCATCTGCACCTCGGGCAAGGGAATGGAGCTCTACTCGGAGCAGTTGCTCCCCTCGTTCCGCGATGGTGCGAAGGAGTCAGGGCGCGACGCGGCCGGCCTCGACAAGATGATCGAGGTCAAGGTGTCGTACGACGCCGACCGCACGCGGGCGATGGAGGACACCAAGATCTGGGCCGCGCTGGCGCTGCCCGCAGAGGCTAAGGCCGGCGTCGACGACCCGCGGGAGATGGAGCGTCTGGCCAGGACCGTGGAGGACGTCGCCCACCGGCGCTGGCTGGTCTCCGACAACCCGGATGAGCACATCGAGCAGCTGCGGCCTTATCTCGAGCTGGGCTTCAACCACCTCGTCTTTCACTCACCGGGCGACGGCCAGGCGCGCTTCCTGGAGCTGTACGGCGAGCAGATCCTGCCTCGAATCCGGAAGGAGTTCTCGTGAGGACGTGGGTGGTGGTGCCGATCAAGGACTTCGACTCCGCCAAGGAACGGCTCCGGCCCGCTCTCGGCGCGAAGTCGCGACGGGCGCTGGCGCGCAGCAACGCCCGGCTCGCGGTGCGGGCGGCGGCCGCCGGCGACCACGTGCTGGTCGTCGCCGGGGCGGAGGAGGTGGCGGAGCTTGCCGCCGCCTGGGGCGCGGACGTCCTGCTCGAGCCGCGCGAAGAGGGTCAGAACGTGGCCGCGCGGCGCGGCATCGACCGCGCCATCCAGGGCGGCGCGGAAGCGGTGCTGCTTCTGTCGAGCGACCTGCCCCTCGTCACCGAGGCCGCCGTCCGCGAGCTGCTGCAGACCGCAGGACGACTGCCGGCGCCGGTGGCGGTCGCCGCCGCGGCGACCGGGCGGGGCGGCACCAACGCCCTTTACCTGCGGCCGCTGGACGCCATCGGCCTGCACTTCGGCGACGAGTCGCTGATTCGGTTCCGCGCCGATGCCGAGGAGCGCGGTGTGAAGTTCGTCGTCTTCCACTCCGACGCGATGGCGCTCGACGTCGACGAGCCCGCCGACCTTGCCCGCATCAGATCAGCGGTGTGAGGCGCATCGAGCTGATCGGCGTCGAGGGGCTGCCGGAGGTGCGGCCCGGAGACGACCTCGGGGCGCTGATCGGCGCCCGGGCGGGGGTGCAGGCCGGCGACGTCCTGGTGGTGGCGCAGAAGGTCGTCTCCAAGTCCGAGGGCCGGATGGTCGACCTGGCCACGGTCCATGCCGGCGACGAGGCGGTGCGCCTTGCCCCACGGCTGATCGCCCGTCCAGACCCTCGCGTGGTCCAGGTCGTCCTCGACGAGAGCGTGCGCGTGCTGCGCTCCGAGCGCGTGCTCATCACCGAGACACGCCAGGGCTATGTGTGCGCCAACGCCGGCGTCGACCACTCGAATACCGGCGGGCGCGATGTCGTGACTCTGCTGCCGCTTGACCCCGACGCAAGCGCGCGCTTGATCCGCGACCGCCTGCGCGAGATCACCGGCGTGGACGTGGCCGTGATCGTCTCCGACACCTTCGGCCGGCCGTGGCGTCTGGGCATCGTCAACGTCGCCCTCGGCGTGGCCGGCATGCCGGCCGTGATCGACCTGCGTGGCACGCCCGACGACGACGGGGAAGTGCTGCACGCCACCGTGCTCGCGGTCGCGGACGACATCGCTTCCAGCGCGGGCCTGGTCATGGAGAAGACTTCGCGTACCCCGGCCGTGATCGTCCGTGGGCTGGCGCTAGAAGGCGGCGGCTCCGGACGCGAGCTGATCCGGCCGGCGGTAGAGGACCTGTTCCGCTGAACGTAGTCGTTCTCGCGGGAGGCACCGGTGGCGCCGCCCTCGCGGCCGGAATTCAGGCGGTCGCGCCCGAGCACGAGCTCACGGTGATCGCCAACACCGCCGACGACGACGAGTTCTGGGGACTGCTGGTCTGTCCCGATGTCGACGCGGTGATCTACAGGCTCGCCGGAGTCTTCAACGAGAAGGCGGGGTACGGCGTCAAAGACGACACCTTTCACGTCCTCGACAGCATGGCCCGCATTGGCGAAGAGGTCTGGTTTCGCATCGGGGACAAGGACATCGCGAGTCACCTCGTCCGGGAAGGCTTGCTGGCGCGCGGATGCACGCTGACCGAGGCGACGCGCGAGCTGTGCCGCCGCTTCGAATTGAGAGCGCGCGTGCTCCCAATGACCGACGGCGCCGTGCGCACGCGGTTCGCCACCGACGCGGGCGAGCTTTCGTTCCAGGAGTACTTCGTGCGCGAGCGGCTCCAGCCGGCGCTGCGCGGGGTGACGTTCGCCGGCCTCGAGGCCGCGAGCGCGACCACGGACGTGCTCGAGGCGTTGCGCGAGGCGGACAGGGTGGTCATCGGGCCGTCCAATCCGCTCATCTCCATCGCGCCCATCCTCGCGCTGGTCCGTCGAGAGCTGGCGCGTGAGAGGACCGTGGCGGTGTCCCCGATCGTCGCCGGCCGCGCGCTCAAAGGACCGACCGTCGAGATGATGCGGGCGCTCGGCCCGGACCCGAATCCGGTCGAGGTGGCGCGCTTGTATCGCGACGTCGCGTCCGCGTTCGTCCTGGATGCGCGGGACCGCGAGCTGTCGGGGAAGATCGAGGAGCTGGGCTACCGGGTGATCGTGTGCGACACGATCATGGGCGACGGCGGCCGTACCCTGGCCGCGGCGGTTCTAGGTGCTCCCCCGCAAAAATGACGAGGTGGAGCTGCAGGCCCGATTCACTCGGCCGTCCCCGGGCAAGTGCCGCCAGACGCCACCGAAACGTGGACAGTGGAAGGAGGGGGCCGCGGGGGAGGCCTGCCTCCCCCACGAATCTGACGAAGTGGAGCTGCAGGCCCGACTCACTCGGGCCGTCCCCGGGCAAGTGCCGCCAGACGCCACCCAAACGTGGACAGTGGAAGGAGGGGGTCCGTGGGGGAGGCCTGCCTCCCCCACGATTTACGTCACATGTGAGTTGGCGACCATGACGAGCACGCCGATCAGCACCATCACGAGGCCCACGACCAGGACCGCGTACTGAGCGATCGCCGGGATCGCGCTCGGGCGCCTGACCTCGGCCTCCTCGTCGCCGCCGAGCATGTCGCCAGTGGCGAGCGCCCATGACCCCGCGGCTTCCTCCGCCTTGCCCTTTTTCTTCTTCTTCCCCTCGGGCGCGGCCGTGGCAGCGCTCTCCTTCTCGGTGCTGACGACCGACCAGCCTCCGGCCGAGCTCGGGGAGGTTGCGGAGGCGGCCGGCGCGACGCTTGGCGCGGGCGGGACGGGCTCGGCGGGCCGCGGTGCGGGTGTCCATACGGGCTCGCTCGGCGCGGAAGGCGGCTCCGGCGCGGGCGGCGTGTACGCCGGCTCGGGAGCAGCCGGCGGGTAGTCGAAGGTTGGGGCCGGCGCTGAAGCCGCCGCCGGCACGTCCCAGGGCGAGGCGCTGGGCGCCTGCTTGGGCGACGGGAAGGTCGGCGCGGAAGGAGGCGCCACCGGGGGCGCTTCGTAAGCGGGCGCTTCATAGGTGGCGGCCTGCTGAGCCTGGGTCGCAAACGGGGACGGAGCCTCCGTGGCGCCTGGGATCGTCTGTTCGGCCGGCTTTTGCGAACGGCCCCGCGGCGCCAGGGTCCGCTGCCTGGCGGCGCGGACCTTGTGCTCGATCTGAGAGCGCCGGGCGGAGTACATCGAGCGCTTCTCGACCGACTTCCTGCGAAGCACAAAGAAAATGGCCACGATGCCGATCAAGGCCACCAACGGTCCGGCCAGCAGGTACGCCATAGGCGCCGATTATCCGGGAACGGCACGTCTGAGACAATCGCAGAAGTGTCACTTTATGACCGCGTCCAATCGGAGATGGTCAACGCCCGCGTGCGGCGCGACGAGGTCGCCCTGGGCACGCTTTCACTCTTGAAGAGCGAGCTGGTGCGCGCCAGCAAGGACAGCACGGCCGAAGGCAGGATCGACGACGACCTCGTCGTACGCGTGGCGCGCAAGGAGGTGAAGAGGCGACAGGAGGCGATCGACGTCTATCGCAAGGCCGGGCGCGATGAGGCGGCGCGGCGCGAGGAGGCTGAGATGCAGGTCCTGCGCGCGTACTTGCCCAAGGCTATGAGCGAGAAGGAGATCGAGGACGAGGTGCGTGCGGTCATCGCCGAGGTGAAGCCCGACGGCCCCAAGGGTTTCGGCGCCGTGATGAAGGCGGCGACAACGCGTCTCGCCGGGCGTGCCGACGGCAACCAGGTCGCGGCGGTGGCGCGCAGGCTGCTTGGCTCCTAAGGGCCCCTCGAAGACCAGCAAGCCCAAGAACTGGAACGTCCCCCGGCCGCCGCGCGGCGCGCGCAAGCGAGCGCTGCTGACGGTGGACCGGCTGCGCGACCTGTACCAGGCCGAAACCGAGCTCACCCACGAGAACCCGTTTCAGCTCCTGATCGCGACGATCCTCTCCGCGCAGACGACTGACCGCTCGGTGAATCTGGTCACGCCCGAGCTGTTCCGCCGCCACCCGGCCGCCGAAGACCTCGCGGCGGCCGACCCCGCGGAGGTCGAGAGGCTGATCAAGCCGACGGGATTCTTTCGCCTCAAGACCAGACGGATCATCGCCGCGAGCCGAGCTCTCGTCGAGCTCTTCGGTGGCGAGGTGCCGCGGACGATCGAAGAGATGGTGAGGATCCCGGGCATCGGGCGCAAGACCGCCAACGTCATCCTCGGCGCCGGCTTCGACTCGCCGGGTTTCGCCGTCGACACGCACGTCACCCGGCTGAGCAACCGGCTCGGGCTGGTGCGCACCCGAGACGCGGTCAAGATCGAGTACCAGGTCTGCGCGATGGTGCCGAAGGAGGAGTGGACGGCGCTTTCGCTGCGCTTGATCCTGCACGGGCGCCGGGTTTGCGACGCGCGCCGCCCCCGATGCGAGGAGTGCGTGCTGAACGACTTCTGCCCCTCGTCGCTGCTCCGACCAGGCCGACGACTGCGCAAGGGCAGGCCGATCGGGGAGGCCCCGGGGTCTGATATCAAGCTGGTCCGCTAGCGAACGTTTGTTCTAGACTTACGGGGTGGCTGCCCCGGAGCCTCGGCTGGCGGACGTCGAGTACCTGCAGGTGGAGTGCAAGTCGGCCCTGAACCCGGTCAAGAACATGGGGTTCGCCTGGTCGCTCAACCCTTACACCGGCTGCGAGCACCGCTGCGCCTTCTGCTACGTCCGCGCCTTCGAGCTGCGCGCCGACCGGCCGTCAGACGACGGGTACGGCCGGAGCGTCCGGGTCAAGGTCAACGTCGCCTCGGTCCTGCGGGCGGAGCTGGCGCGCCGCTCATGGCGTAGGGAGACCGTGGTCATCGGCGCCGCGACCGATCCCTACCAGCCGGCTGAAGGCCGATTCCGCCTGACCCGCCAGTGCCTGGAGGTGCTGCGCGATTTCTCCAACCCGTCAGCCATGATCACCCGGGGGCCGATGGTCGTCCGCGACGTCGACATCCTTACCGACCTCGCGCGCCGTGCCCAGCTGCACATCACGTTCAGCATCCCGACTCTCGACGACGATGTGTGGCGCAAGACCGAACCCGGCACGGCGCATCCACGCCAGCGCCTGCGCGCGCTGGAGAAGCTGGTCGCAGCGGGAATCGACGTCGGAGTCGGCATGGCGCCGATCCTGCCCGGCCTCTCGGACCGGCCCGAGCAGCTGGAGGCGGTGGTCAAAGCGGCGCGCGCCGCCGGGGCGACCGGGCTGTGGGCGGCGATGCTGCACCTCAAGGACGGCACTCGCGAGCACTTCCTGTCGGTGCTCGCGCACCACTGGCCGGAGCTGCTTCCCCGCTACGAAGCGGCGTATCGCGATCGCGCGTACCTCCCGCAGTCGTTCGGGGAGAAGACCATGGACGAGGTCGCACGGCTGCGCTCATACCACCGCGTCGCCGACCGCAGGCTTGTGGTCCTCAAACCGCCCCCGGAGCCGGAGCAGCTGCGCCTCCTCAATTAGCATTTGAGCCGCGATGCGCGGACCTATCGACGTCCTCAAAGGGCGTGTCGGCGGCTTCACCAAGATGGAGATCGCGCGCCGCACTGTGCCGTGCTACAAGCACGTGCTCGAGAAGGACGGTGAGCAGCTGGCGGTTTGTCTGCTCGTCGACTCGGGCAAGCTCTACCGCTTTCCTTACGAGACCCTGAAGGGCATCCGCGGCCTCGAGGTGAAGGCCCGCTTCCTTCGCGGCGAGATGGAGCACCTCCGCCTGCGCGAGTTTCAACCTGGCCTTTGCCGCTATGTCGAAAGAGCAGACCAGGCCGTCTGAGTCGCTCGTCCAGGAGCTCCTGACCGAACGTCGGGAGCTCAAGGTCGCTGTCGAGCGGCTGAAGATCGAGCTTGCGGACGCGCAGGCGAGCGGGGGGGCCGGCCCCTCGGACTCGCGCGTGAAGGAGATGCAGGACGAGATCGAGCGCCTGCGCTACCAGCTCGCCTCGTCGCGCGCCGAGGCGACCCAGCTGCGCGAGGACCGAGATGAGCTTCGCGCCGGGATCGAAAGGGCGCTGAAGCAGATCAGCGCCGGCGAAGAGGAATAAAAAGAAAGGCCCCGCCCTGAAGCGGGGCCTTGGTGAACGCAGGGGTTACTTGACGGCGTTCGCCAGCTGGTCGACGTACTGGTTGAGGAAGCCGCCGATCAAGGGCGCCGGGATGCGCTCGCCGTTGCCCTGCAGCGACTTGACCAGGAAGAAGATCCAGAAACCGAGGCCGATCAGCAGCAGCAGGGGAAACGTGATCACGTTGAGGCCGGGAATGAAGCCCAGGATGATGTTGATGATCGCCAGGCCGCCGAAGATGATCAGCGAGTTGGCCGAGTTCCACTTGACGTCAGGGTCGTCCTTGCCAACGAAGAGAAAGATGAGGCCGCCGACCCAGGTGAGCACGTAGGCAAGGATCGTGTAGGTCTTCTTGTTGGGCCCTGCCGAGCTCGGCGCGGCCGGCGCCGGCTGGCCCGGGGTCGATGGTGGCATTTGGGCCATAGATGAATCTCCTCCTGTGGACTGGCTGTTGCGGGCCAGATTATCGAGGTAAAACCCCCAAAACGCCATAGCTCAGACCACCTGCCGAGCGTGTATTGGGTCGGAACGGATCTCTGGTAGGCTCGCCGGAGTGCCAGACCCCGGTCAGTCAGACTGGCCGCCACCACCGGAGGAGGGCAAACCCGAACCTCCCGCCGCGGATCCGGCCTACGCGCCCACTATGCGGCTGATCCCGGTCCCCCCGCCTAACACTCCGCCTCCGTCTATCTCGTCGATAACCACGCCGCCCGCCGTGCCCGGCGAGCGCTACATCGGCAAGTACCGCGTCAAGGGCGAGCTCGGCCGCGGCGGCATGGGCGCGGTCTTTCTGGCCGAGCAGCCGGGCCTCGGTCGCGAGGTGGCGATCAAGGAGCTGATCCAGTCGGCCGACCCGATGTCGCTGAAGCGCTTCCTCCAGGAGGCCCAGGTCATGGCCCGGACGAGCCATCCCAACCTGGTCCAGGTCCACGACATGGAGCTCCAGGGCAACGTCAACTACCTCGTCATGGAGTTCATCCGCGGCCGCTCCCTGCGGGACTGGATGAACGGCGCACAGATCCCCCCGCCGCAGGTCTTCGCGGTCATGCACGGGGTCCTCCAGGCCCTGGACTACGCGCACCGGCACTCCATCGTCCACCGGGACATGAAGCCGGAGAACGTCCTGATCTCGGACGAGGGCATGGTCAAGGTCGCGGACTTCGGCATCGCGCGGCTGACCGACGACACCGGGATCGGCGGAACCGCCACCAAGACCGGGACGACGGTCGGCACGCCGCAGTACATGTCGCCGGAGCAGGTGGCGTCGAGCAAGGTCGACGGCCGCAGCGATCTGTACTCGGCGGGCATCATGTTCTACGAGCTGGTTGTCGGCCAGCCGCCGTTCACCGCCTCCGAGGCCGATGGGCCCTTCACATTGATGGCCAAGCACGTGCAGGCTCCGCCCAAGCCGCCGTCGGTGTTCCGTCCCGGGCTCAACGCTGAGCTCGAGCAGGTAATCCTCAAGTCGCTGTCCAAGCGGCCGGAGGAGCGCTTCCAGACCGGCCACGAGTTCGACGAGGCGATGTCGCGGGTGGCCGACCAGATGTGCCCCGGCTGGCAGCGCAGCCTCGAGCCGGGCGCCGACCTGTCGCGAATGGTCCCGCAACCGGCTCAGGCGGGGGTGGTGCCGTCGACGCCGATCGGGATCGCTATCGCGCAGCCGGGCGCGGCCGTCCAGTCGCCGCCGCACGTGGTCTACAACCCGACGCCGCCGGTCAAGCCCGTGGCCAAGAGGTCGATGGGCTGCGTCAGCGTCCTGGGGGGCGTGGTGGCGGTGGCCGTGTGCGTGGCGCTACTGGGGGCGGCCGTCCTCCACTAGTTCGGCGACTGGGGCTGCCGCGCCAGCAGCTCCTCCGCCTCCTTGCCGACCAGCAGGTCCGTCGAGCCGGTCTCCGCCGCCGCCAGCACCGTTTGCTGCGTGTACTCCGACGTGAACGATTGGTGAGCCTGGCTCGCCA
>Ga0209058_1000599_pt1 | contig 31106 bp, 23 predicted proteins | sample GraSoiAngelo_147_FD_185904 | JGI IMG/M metagenome (GOLD analysis project Ga0209058, IMG submission 185904) | Grasslands soil microbial communities from the Angelo Coastal Reserve, California, USA - 14_1009_05_40cm (SPAdes) (version 2) | ecosystem: Environmental > Terrestrial > Soil > Grasslands ... | reverse complement strand
CCCCCCTTGTATCCGAGGCTCGAGCAGAATCCAGCTTTACCTTCGCTTTTGCGGGTGATACGGGCCAATATAGTGGGAGCTTCGCAAACTCCGCCGCCAGCCTTCAAGCGCTTCCCCCAGGACTAACCTTTTTCGTGGACGTTGGAGACATTAGTTACAACGGAACCTCGAATGGTTTTCCCGCTACTGGGAACGAAGTCTTTTGGTGCAACTTTGTCAAGACTAACATCCAACCGAACCTCGGTCCGAATTTTCCCTGGATTCAGGTGGTCGGAAACCACGAGGACGGGAATTCCACGTTCGCCAAGGATGGCTACATAGACGCGTTTACTTCGCCTAACTGCCTCCCCAAGCCAGCGGGTATAGGTTTCATCCCGTCAACAGCCGGGTGTGCTGACGCGTCTGTCTATTCAGGATGCTATGGGAGAGAGGGATATTGGGACTTTCCAGTCGGTCAACCCCTTGCCAGGTTTATCATGGTAGCCGGCTCGGAAAAGATCGGCAACGGGACTACTGCAGGTTACAACTACTGCCCCTTGTCAGCCTGTAACAATCTGAACTTCGATAAACGCTGGAATTGGCTCAAGGGGGTCATCGACCAGGCCAAAGCCGGCGGCGAATGGGTGATCGTGTTCGACCACAAGCCATGTCTCTCGCCTGACCTTGCAACCTCCTGCGAAGGCAACGGCACCTTCAACGGCCACAATCCTGCGGCTCAGATGTGGAACCTCTTCGTCTCGGAAGGAGTCGACCTAGTCATCAATGGCCATGCTCACCTGCACGCTAGGTCAAAGCAACTAACCTGTCTAGGCCCTACGGAACCAAGCTCAGCATCATTGACCAGCGTGGTATACTCTCCCTCTTGCGTAGCAGATGACGGATCGGATAACGTGTACACTAGAGGGAAGGGAGTGGTCAATGTGATCGATGGAGCTTTCAGCCAAACAGATGACCAGATCAATTTCACTAGACCCGCTACAAGCTATTTCGCCACTGCAATGTCCGCGAGGTATAGTCCGACTCCCAGTTCCCATGTCTGCTGTTTGGTCAATGGGTCACCGACAGACATGAATTCTGGCATTGGCTTTGGAGAGATTACAGTCACCGCCGACCAGCTGTCCTATACGTGGCAGATGAGCTTAGAAACCCGTTTCATCGGGAGCCAGTCCCCAACATTCTCAGACACGTTCGTGATCAGAAATGATCAGCCCGGACAATCGTCGACACTGTTTGGCGGGATCGGAGGATTTCTCAATGAAAATTGGATAATATCTATAGCAACAGCCGCTGCCTTATCCATCCCAGTCATCATCCTAAGGATCCGAATCGCCGGCCGGAAACATCGCCAACCATTACCCTAGGTGAGGTCTGTGGGTTGTCAGCCGACACTAGCTCCGGTCCCTCGTCGCCACTAGGCTTGTTACAACGTTCTGCCTGCACCATAAAGAATTATGGCTTCATTGCCCTTGCTGGAGATTTGTGATCCTATCACTGCTACAATCCATTTTTCGACATCAATCGCCCCAATACTTGACGGTCGATTCAATCGAGCCCGGTCCTCTCTCGAACGATACGAGATTAGACTCGAGAAAGAAGCACATCCCCTCGGTAGATGGGGGAGCCGATAGCAAGAAAGCATGCCGGGAGCGGCTTTGCTCTAGACAACTGCGAGATGGTATCCCAGGTTTCCCGTAGAAAGCCCTTCCAGGGTCTATGATGGCTCCTCTAGAACTCTTCCCATTCTAGCTTCGATTGACCGTCGAGAGGCTCTCTTGAGGATTAAGGGCTATGCGGCATAGCCGATAGTTTACGATTTGCGTTCGAGGAGTCCAAGGGATAAGCTTATCCTAGCTGAAATGGGAAACATCTTTTCTTGAAAGAGATGTTTTTTTCAAAACGGGCTAGAATCGTGATTGTGATGATGCTTACACTTTCATTTCTTGGATCAACGGTGACTACTCCTCACTTGATTCCATCAGCTCGTGCGAATGTCGCTCCTTCCTCTCGGTGGGTGCCCGCGGGACCCATGGAGGACAAGTTACAGCTGAGCATCTTTACGGACCAAACCGCTGAATTCACTTGTCTACAACAGACCCCTCCATGCGTTGATCTCACGGACTCCCCACTTACTCCCGCCATAGTCCCGTTACTTACTGGCAATCCCAACTATCTCGTCACATCACCAGTGGCTGAGCACGGCTACTACGAGCTGGAGTTCAACCTCGCCAACAATTATTGGGGCGTAAGCATGAACTTTGGTAATGACCCAAGCCATGCCACATGCGTTTCGAATCCAGCCACTTCTGCTTGTGCAGGCCTAAACATTCGCCAAGGGATAGCCCATCTTCTCGACAAGAATGTCTTCGTATCGAACGACCCGACGATCGCAGGTCGGTCTATAGCCATCGACAATCCAGTGCCATCGGACAATGGGGGTCTACCTGGGGCTTTGCCTTGTGGCTGGGACATCCTCTTCCCACAATCAGGCAGTAATTGTGTCGTCGGTGCTCCGGGAGGCACTGCCTACCACCTGGCCGCGTCAACTGGCACCTGCGGGCCTTCTTCATGTAATTTTCCGGGAATGCAGGACTTGATCAGTCCCGATTTCTGCGCCGCGGCGGCCCACTTCATAGACGCAGGTCTTGCCACCGGAACTGTGGGCTATGGCGCTGGCGCTCCCAGCTCATCCACATGTGCGCTGGCCGGTCGAAGTGCGCAGCTGACGGGTATCGCTCCCACGGTCTCAATCAACCCCGTTGGTCTTTTCGCACGAGTTGATGATCCGGCGCGATACAACATGGGTAACGCATATGCCGGTGAAATCTGTGCTCTCTTCACAGGCGCTTTCCTCTCCAATTGTAGTCCATACCTCACCACTACCCCAGGGGTCAGCACCTCTTTTCCGGGCTATACGACCCCGACTAGCGGGGTAAGCACTAACTGGTGGATTTACACTGCTAGCTTCCGAGACGTCTACCCTTTTGACAGGAGCCTTCTCACGTACAACAGCAGATTCGTCTCCGGGACACCGACTGACTCGCCTCCCTGTCTAGGACTAGTTCCCAGCAGCTCCGCGAGCGACTACATGTACAACTGCCTCCCGGCATTCGATACGGCAAGTACGCAGATGGAAAGCGCCCCATGTCTCAGTGCACCGGGGGATCCAGTTCCCGGCCAGACGGCCCTAACCCTCGCCAACTGTCCGAGTACAACCCAGTTGACCGCGGTCAGTGCAGGCTACCAATCTGAAGACATCCTAGGGATGGAAGCGACAACAATACCGTCATTCACAACCAGAGACCAGTATGCGTATCTTTCAGGCTGGACAGGAGTCAATAACGGAGCTGGAACTGGCCCTCCAGATTACTTCAGTTTTCTCAACGCTTGGAACTCAGCCCCTGCAGTGTCGGGGACCTTAAGATTGGGATTTGCCCAGACAGCGAGGAATCTGAATCCCTTCCTAACTACCACGCCCGCCGACCAGTTAATCGTGCAGGAAATCTTCGACACCCTTCTCCAAACAAACCCGTACAGTCCAACACAATCGTTCGGTTGGTTGGCTAGCTTTCATTCCGCGATAGGTCCTCAACCGCGAGATCCGACAGGAACCAAACAGGACATACTCGTGAACCTCCGTCCTAACATCTACTGGCATGATGGTGTCCCGGTAACGGCGAACGACGTCAAGTTCTCGATTCTGGGCTACTTGCAGACCGGGGGAAGAAACGCTCAACTCCTTAGCGGAGTCATCGACGTGACAATACTCGACAAATCCGACCTCTTGGTCAACCTAAACAACACCGGCATCTTTGCTCCAGGCAATGTCGGGAGCGTTCCCATAGTGCCCCAGCACGTATGGGCTAGTGCTACGGCGACCCCTTGCACGACAAAGGGGACTGCCTCCTGCACTGTGAACCCTGCATTCCTAGCTCCCAGCTTTGATCCAGTCGCAAACCACGTGCTCATAGGCTCAGGCCCATACGAATGTAGGGACCTCTCAACAATGGTCGTGGGCGGAGGATGCAGCTCCACCGGGACACAGTCTCCCCCCTCCGGAGGCTCCATAACGTTGCAACGCTTCGGGTTCGGCTTCAGCGGTACTGATATCGCCCACTCTTACGTTCATGATAGTGCAAAGTACGAGCTGTGGCAATGGGCAGACCAGAACGCGAATGGTATAGTAGATCGCAGCGATGCCAACTCGATAGTAGCTTGCTTCAACCAGCCAATAGGGACTCCGGGTTGCGCCCACTGGCAGGCCCCGGCAGCCAGCACCTCATGCGTTGCCAGCGCAGGCAGCTGCAACTCAGGAAGCTTGAGCTTCCCACCTGGCGGTAATGGCGTTGTAACGTCTACCCAGGTATCGGAGCTCTCCGCGGTTTGTGGTTCGCCATGGACGGCACCCTTACCATATGGATCCCTTACGAATGTGCAACCATTTCCTGTTACCCTCTTCGAGGGAGGTGTGCAATATGCCGGCGGCTCCGGCGCTCCCCCTGCTAGTCCCCCGATAATTGGCTGCACACCCAACGTGCTAAACTTCACCGGAGTCACAGTGGCGACCAATCTCGGACTGACTGTCACTGCAACATCCGTCTCGGGATGGGCGACTATGTTCGCAAGCGATCAAGGGACCAGCACGATTCTCTCCTACAGAAATTACACGATCCCGACCATAACATTCAGCTCGTTTGGGTCGGGTGCGGTTCGGTTTCTATTCCACATACCTGTGAGGCCGTACAATCTTTCGGAGGAAGTCGTTGTTCCTCAAACTGGATCAGTCTCACTGTCACTGACCCGGGATTTGGACATTAATATCAACGGTCAAATCGACATCGTCGATTTTACCTTTGCAGCCTTCCGCTTCGACTCAATGATCGGCGACCCTCTATACGATCCGCGCGCCGACTTCGGGGCCTTCGGTTCAGTTAACATAATTGACATTGGGATAATCAGCTTCTACTTTGACGCACTCGAATTCTACTAGAGACTTGAACTGGACACTGCTCCCAGGAGCACCCCTCTGAAGAAAATATCGGTACGCTCGTCGGTTCACTTCGACCTCAACCAGTCCTCTCAAGACTCCCTTTTCCAAGTTCTCTAATTCTTCAGAAACGTGAGATCCATGGAACCGTCGGGTTTGCCGGGAGTTCCAACGGTAACGAAGATTATCCTAGTGTCCCGAACAACAGAGACGTCGCTTGTCGCGTCTAGAAGCTGGTTCATGACAGCTTCTCCAGCATCCAATCCAGCTGGGCTCGTGAAAGGCTGCCTTGGCCTTCCGCATCTGCTTGAATTCTCCTTTGATCAATATCGATTCACACTGTTCGAAAGCTGCGAGAAGCAGGAGCGAGGGATTGTGGAGACTCTTGAGAAAAGAACACGCCAACCGGCTTTCGATTCTCTGAATCCTGAAAAGTGTTCAATGGATTCCTGAATCCCTAGGACTCTAGACCTTGTTCCCTAGTCGTAGGAGAGCGAAAGACACACGATCATACACACACAATCAATAGAGAAGCCGTAGGATTTTGCAAAAATGCTAAATAGCGATCCTCCAGGCATACGTAATCTCTGAGGATACAATGTTCTTCCCTGACAATACGTGTGGCTCAAGTCATTGCTACATTAACTGCGTCGATAAGTGCGAAGCCCAAGGTGGAGACCCGACGGCCTGCGGCTCCATCTGCCAAGGCAAGTGCGGTTGCACCTGCCCTTGTCCCGTCTAGAGAAGGAAACCAACCTCTACTTTTTTTTGGGACTCGATTAACTTGACATGATCGATTCTAGATCACGTCTATATGCCTACTGCCAGCATGCCAGAGAGTACAGATTCAACTTCAGCAGTCATTCGAGCCACTCTCCCCTCTTCTAGCACAAGAATACGTGATACTCCACTATTTCTCCAAGAAACCAGACGTCTTGAGGAAATCTAGGAGTGTCTTGCACTTTTGTAGGCTCGCCGGAAACAGTGGTTGTTTCGAGCTTGTAGGTCCGGTAGATTATGTTTATATTTCCAGGTTACCAAATAGGTAACCATGTCAGAATCGGTGCCCTCGTACGCGCAGGAGGCTTATGCCATATTGAGAAGCCGTTTTGCCGGCGATAGCTTTCCAGCTGACTACTTGTCATGGTTTGTTTCTAGGAGCATGGTGAAGAAGACGTTGCATATGTTGGAGCATGCGGGATGGATTAGGAGGGTGGACAGGGGGAGTTATGTTTGCAATAATGCTGATGAGATTTTCAGGTCGATGGTCGAATTCAAAGTTCCGAAATTATTGAGTGAAGCCGGGATGAGGTATGCTTACACGGCGGCGAGCGCGGTTGAGGTGTGGACTGACTACAGCTACATTCAGAGGAGCTGGGAGCACTCACCATACTTTGTCAGAGTCTTGAGTAGCGACTTGTCCAAGTGGATCAGCTACTTCAGGATGCACAAGGTGAAGGTCTTCAATTCTAAGCCGGAATTAGCGATGGGAGAGTTTGTGATCTTGAAGCCTGAGAGGGAGCTTGCAACCGTGACACACAATGGAGTGCCTGTTGACCCGTTGAAGTCGGCGGTGTCGTTCTCTGAGAAGCATATCCACACCTTCGAGTATCCATTGGCATACTTACAGGCGAAATTCAAGGTCAAATCGAGTGTCGAGATTGATAGACGCGTGTTGGGCGAAGCGGCGAAGGCGGTTGTCTGATGCTGGAAGCACGCGAAGCCGTCATCATGAAAACACTGCGGAGACTGCCGAGAGTGGATATCGTGTTGATCGGTGGGTACGCGGTGAACGCCTACGTACCGCCGAGATTCTCGATAGACTGCGACCTCGTCGTACTCGGCAGTTCGTCCAAGCTTGAATCCCTACTCAAGGAGGACGGGTTCAGGAAGGTTGCCGAGGGAGATGTCTCCTACGGGGGCTACGTGCGCTACGAGATGGAGCAGGTCAAGGTATCATTCGATCTTCTCAAGAAATCAGTGGTCGACGGAGACACGAAGATAGCCTTCGAGGGTCAGCTGTTCAAGAAGTATTCAGCGGAGAGGACAACCGTTGGCAGGTCTGTGCCGACGAGGATAAGGATGAAAATAGCGGACCCGGAGCTTCTATTTGCGATGAAATTCGTCTCGGCGAGAAGGCAGGATGTTCGCGACATATTCATGCTTGCCGGCGGGAACATGAGCTGGAACCTCGTCTCCGAAATCCTCTCGGCAAAAGGCAGCCGTGAACTAATGGAGAAGAGAACCCGTGCGATCCGGAGGGACGTACAATCCACGAACTTCCGCGACAGCCTCCACGGGGCATTCGGAAGAATGCCTAACGAACGGTTTGAACTCTGCAAAAGAAGACTGGTACAATATCTGGACGATACAGACAAGTCGATGTTCGGCTCGAACCCCTGGCTTCGAGGCTTCACGGCCAAGGATGAGGCTGAGTCTCACGAGCTTTAGCCACGTCATCGATAGCTCTGCTTGGATAGAATATTTCCGGGCTTCCCCGGCGGGAGAGAGGGCCAAGAAACTCGCCCGGGCAGTTCAAGTTTGGGTCTCGAGAGTCCAGGACTCTCTGCCCGAGAGCGGATAATTTGGAGAATGAGTTATCTGCTCATCAAGCGTGCCGTTGCTTCGTCGTCGCCAGTTCCGCTATGGCTTTGTCGGCTCTGTGCTCTTCTTCCTTCCAATGTTTCAGCCTGCCCCGCATATTCTTCTGGAACCGTTCAAGCCTTTCCCTTTCGTCAATCTTCGCCCTGGAAGCCATGGTAATGGCCTGACGTAATTCTGACGGCTACGATTATTAGCTTTGCAGGGACGGGCACGCTGGCGGGATAATTTGTTGGAAACTTCCATGCGATCGCCTCGATTTCAGGTTTCAGAGATCCCAGGGATCTTTGGCTGGAAGAGTTCCGTTCCTTCAGCGGGTGATCCGTCGCTCTGAGGGTGGCGAGGGCTTGACTGTGCTGAAACCGGCGTGTTGTGGAGCTTCCTTGGAACGTGTGAGTGCGGGGGGATTCATCGAGGAGAGGGGTCCGCCATTCCCAGCATCTTATACGAAGCGTTTATTTGCGTCTACAATCTATGTCTTTTGTAGACGGTGCTTGTCGAAGATTCTCTCTACTAGGGTGGGCCGAGAGACCGAGGAAGAACTGCGGTCTTACATGCGAGCTGAGAAGGTGGACAAGGCCACGGCTATGAGGAAGCTTCTGGAACTCGGCGTGCAGGGGTGGCGTAGAGAAATGGCGGTTCGGCTCCTAAGGGAAGGCAAGGCCACCGTTTGGAGGGCTGCCACGGTCGCCGGGGTTCCGCTATGGGACTTCATCTCGCTCTTGGATGAGAGGAAGGTCATCCTACCCATAAGAGGCAGCGATGTCATTGACGACGTTAGAGCCGCGATGAAAGGAAAAAGCTAGGGTTTGGCCCTAGTTCTTAACGCAACCCCGCTGATATACCTCTCCCGATCCGGCGGTCTTCAGATACTCAAGAGCCTGAACACTCGGATTTACACGCCGAAAGCGGTCTATGAAGAGGTGGTTGTGGAGGGCCGCAGACTGGGCAAGCCGGGCGCTGATCTCGTGGACCAGTTCGTGCAGGAAGGCCTGATAATAGTTCATCGTACGAAGCTGAAGATCAAGCTCTCTTCACAAGCGACCGGGGCTGCTCCGGAGTCTGATTGGCCAGTGGACAAGGGGGAGGCTGAGGTTCTCGCCTTGGCTCAAGAGCTAGATTGCACAGCTATCATTGACGAACAGGTGGGGAGAAATCTTGCCAGGCTGCTTGGAATAGAAGTGCACGGCACAGTCTATCTGCTAATGCTCGCGCACAATAACGGAGCCTTGACAAGGGATCAGACGCTCGCAATGTTCAAGAGAATTGTCGCGGAAGGATGGAGGATAAGCGTCGAAGATTACACGGCGATAATGGAAGAACTGGAACAGCTATAGAGCATCCATGGCAAAGGCAAAGTCAGTACGGTTATCGTTTGCAGGATGGTCTACCGGTTTATTATTACGGCGTAGCTTACTTCAGATACCTCTGATCTGGAGAGGAGAGAGAAAATATGGCCAAATCCCTTCTAACAGTTTCCAAGCTTGAGAAGCTTGACGTGGACTATGATGAGACCGGAGATGTGCTCTACATTAGCTTCGGACCGCCCATCGCGGCGTCCGACAGTAGAGTACTCGACAATGATGTGGTCGTCCGTTTCAAATGGGAACGAATCGTAGGCATCACGGTTCCGAGCTTCAGAAAAAGACTGAAACAAGCCTAAAAACTGAAAGCTTCACTCGGATTGTTCCCCCAACTCCAAGGCGCGGGCAATCGTCTCTCTTCTCGCCCTCACGACAAATGACATACCTCCCTCTTCAGTATCGACGTCGATCGTGCTGGAGAAGATGCCGCGCTTGATGGTTTTGATCTTTGGATGAAGTCTCGCCATGGAACATGAGACAGGAATCGCTTTGTACCTTTCCGAGTTAGAAAGGTGGGTTTTGCATATCTACCAGTACTGAAACAATCGAGAGATGTTGCAGACTAGCGTTCAGAGTCTCACGGTCAGAGACAGAATCCTGCTCCACCTCGCAACCTTCGAGCTATACGAAACGGACCACTGGTCGCCCACCCAGGTAAGCCAGAAAGGGATAGCCAAAGCAGTCGGAATTCTGCAGAGGCATATTCCCCAATATGTCCGGCCGATGGTCAAAGAAGGTCTCGTGGAAGAACACTCGAGCTACATTCTGGGAGGAAAGCAGCACCAGAAAGTGTACTTTCTCACCAAGAAGGGGCGTACAGCCGCCGTCTGGATGCACGACAACTCCGAGAATCAAACAACGGGTCAAAACAAGCGAGCCTCGGGAAAAACCGCTTTGGAAAATTCTGGGACCTCTATCCCTTCAGTCAAGAAACGTTGGCGGATGCCTAGACGATCAGAACGCGTATCTATCGCGCGATAGAATAATCTGTAGCAAGAACCGACAGTCGGGATCAACCCTGGGATTGCCGTGTATAGGCATACCTACGGCTAGCCTAAGGCCAGCCTCCAATCGCAATATAACACAACAACTCGGTGAATCCCAGATCGAAACCTGTTGCTAGACAAGAAAGCAATATTCACAGTAATCATTGTGACCGGAATCATGTTAGGGATAGTGTTTGCCGACGCAGGAACGCTCAGTCCAGGCGCGAGTATCCCTGCTAAACCCGCCCCAACAGTAAACAGCCCAACTAGCTATCCGATGCTTTCTGATCTCTGGAACGGCAACGCCTACTTCGAAAAAACCCAGTACATTGTGAACCCATCGATACTCTTGGATGAAGCGGCTCCGTTTCCTAATCCTGGGACAACTGGCACGGGTCCAAACACGGTGTACACGTATTACCGGTCACATAACGCTCCTCATGATGGCATAGGTCTAGCCATATCGAACGATGGAGGGGCCACCTACAGCCTGTACAACAACGGTGTCCCGGTTGTACCTGCTAACCCTAACTCTTGTGGCTGGGATGCAAGCAACGTGATAATGCCAAGCGTTGTGAAAGTTGGGTTAACCTTCTTCATGGTCTACGAAGGCGCGTCGATACTGACCCTATCAAATTACACTTCATGCTCCATCTACTACTTGACTTTTGGAGATATTGGGTTAGCTACGTCCACCGATGGAATAAGCTGGCAGAAGTATAACGGCGCGGGTTTGTTTCTGCAACATAGTTCAGACCAAAATTCTTTCGGATGCCAGAACATCGGCGCACCCTCCGTAAGATATCTCAGTGGCCAGTTCTACGTATTCTTCCATGGAGACTGTGGTGCAGCATCTGGCGCCGCTCTCATTGCATTATGCACGAACCTGAATATCGCGGGTTTGGTCTGTAGCCACGGCCTCACGGCCTGTCCGCTAACTTACCCGAATACTGCAACCTCGTGTCCTTATGGTTTCAGATTCGATGGCCTTCGTAACAAGGTCGGTATGGTTCACGCAGCCGGAACTGACTTGGCGGCTCTCCACGACATTCTACAGAGCGCTTTCACTCCCACGCAACTTCCAGTCATGGACATCGGAGTAGGTGCCCAAAGCTGGGACAGCAGGGTCAACGGGAGAGCAAACGTGATCCAGGAGGGAGGCTACTACTACATGTTCTTCGAAGGATCACAATACGTCTTCACCACCACGTACGATAGTCTCCCATTCATCGGAGGCCAAGGTATCAGTGAGGGAAACTGGGGCTGGGGAATAGCTCGGACTTCAGACATCAACAACGCAAACATAAACAACGGACTATGGCAGAAATATCATTACAACCCAATCGACCAGCTCTTCCAGAATCAGGGATCAGGTGGCGGAATGCAACAGCCGTACGTGTACTATCTTGACGGAGCCTATCGTGTCTACATCTGGAACACAATGCAGCCGAATTACAATAGTGCCGTGCTGCTCTCGGGAACGGACCCGTATCTACGAGTTTACCCCGCGATAAACGGTGGCAATGGACAATGCGAGAGGTTCCACAATCTAGGTTACGTTGAGGCGGATGGCTGGGCGCAAAAAACCGGAATCAACAACAACTATCTGTGTTATGGACCGTACCAGAACGTTCTCGGTGCCAACGACTATTCTTCGCTTTGGAACACCTGGACTCCAGGCGCCGGTGGGGTTCCCGCAGGGAACTATGCAGTGACTTTTGAGAACATGATAGATTCACTGAGTTGCTCTGGCGACTTTCCGCCCGGTGTCTGTGCACCAATCGCAACCCTGGACATAACCCACAATAATGGAAACTATCGAGACAGCATATTCGTTCCTTATCGAAACGACTACCAGTTCTCCTACACGTATCAGGATTTCGAGCAGCAATTCCAGGCGCTAACAACCAACCCGACGACTCACCAGCCAGTCTACGAATGGCGTACCTTCTTTGACAGCCACGCATACACCCGGGCACACTACGTCTTTCTCCGCCAGCTCGACGGAAAGTACGACACTAACGCGCCAACTGCATCGATCAATTCTCTTCCCTCCAACAACCCTGTCCCATCCTTCCAGGTGTCCTGGACCGGCAGCGATGACAAGACTGGGATCTGGTCATTCGACGTACAGTATCAGGACAATGGTGGAAATTGGATTCCGTGGCAAATGGGAACGACAGCCACCTCCGCCACCTTCTACTCGGCGCAATGCCACACCTATGGCTTTCAAGTTCGCGCCAGGGATAATGCGGGAAATGTCGCAGGCTACTCCCCTACAGTGAGTACTTCAACTTCATGTGGATCTGGCAACCTTCTCTTAAACCCGGGTTTTGAAACCGGCACATTTTCAGGCTGGTCACAGACGGGAATGGCGATACGGGCCGATGCTAAAAACGTCCATTCAGGAAGCTACGCGGCAGCAGCATACTACGACCCCGCGACATCGATATACTCAGCTTTCACTCTTCAAGAAAACCTGGCCACGCCAGTGGCCGGGGCTTACATTACTTCGATTCAGCTATGGTACCTATATGGCAACACCGGCGATAATGCGCAAGTCCTCTACACGGACGGTAGCAGTCCTACGTCAACCAACCTTCCAACTATTTGGAGCTGGACGCTGAAAGCCCTCGCGTTCGACAGTACCAAACAGGTCAGCGGAATCAAAGTCGTAAGACCTTCCGGCGGGACTACCAACATCGACCTCGACGACTTCCAACTCACCTCGACAAGTCATACTCTAAGCAACACTCCTTCGAGTTCGGACTGGAAAGGCCAGTCTGGATCCTGGACCCTTGTGAATGGTTACATGGATGGATCAGGTACGTCTGCGCAACTACAATCTAGTGCAGGTTTTCCCTCCGATCGTACTGTCTCGGTTCGGGCCAGGACAATAACTGCAGGCGGTTCAGTCTACAAGGTTGCATACTTGTACGGAAAATATGTTGACTTCAACGACAAGGCGTACATGTATGTCCAGACGGACGGGACGGTTGTACTCGCCATGTGGCAGGGAAGTACGAACCATGGCTACGTCTATTACAACAGCGGCCTGAGCCCCTATGTCTGGCATACTTTCACAATGGTCATATCAGGCAATACCGCGAAAGCGTACGTTGACGGAACACTGTACATTACGGCCACCGACCCCATCATCGGAGCACTCGGTAGTGCTTCCGTCGGACTCGCGTCGTGGGGACCCTCCGAATCTCAGTTCGACAGCGTAACAATAAGCTAGCAACCCACCTGATGCTGCTTTGAAAAATGGGGTTTTACGTCCCAGCATCCTCCTACTCCCAGGCTCGAGGCGTCCCAAGGACGTTTCTCTGGCTGCTAATTACGATTTCTAGACAAGCAAGAGAAAGACAGCTACGTCGTAAAACCTCTTAAAAGAAAACGCGACCGACGAGGCCCGATCGAACTAGGGTCCGACTTGGAGCAGAGGGTCTCAATCATTGGCCTCGCAATTCTACTACTCAGCTTCACGATTCTTCCTGGAATATTCTTCTCCGCTCAAACTGTGACTGGGCAGCATGTTGGTCGAATTTCGGGAATCACTCGGGCTGACGGACTTCCAGCGAACAGACCGTTCGACTACATTCTGATCATAGTGATGGAGAACAAGAATTTCAGTCGGATAAACGGCAGTTCCTCAGCTTCCTACAAATCCTGAATGGGGTTGAAGCTCCCTCTTGCGAATCAGGAAGCGCTCGACTGCCCGTAAGGAGTGCCTCAAGCGTTGAGGCAAAGCATTCCGTAAGAGCTCGAAGTCGGCTTCTGTGAAGACTGAGAGTTGTCGAGCGATTATCGGGAAGGAGACCACGTATACGACTATGAGAGTAGGTAGACGAAGAAGCGGCGTAAGGTGGATGTTCGTTGCAAGAGTGTAGTCAATGACTGTTAAGAGAGGAGCGGTGAGGACAGCTATGAGGGCGCCATTGAACAATCCTTGTGTTAAGGGGACGTGTAAGACTCGTCGTAGCGTCCACCATCCTAGCATCATCATTCCACTTGCGAGGAGTGCTCTACCGATGGCTCCAGCGGTTGTTCCGAGTTGTCCCGCTCCGAGGGCGACGGCTCCTAGATCTAGGATAGTGGCCGCGAGGCTGATCACGAGGACGGGCGTCGTCTCTCCGATGGCTTGCATGGTTGTGATGAGCAGGAGGCTCTGGGCGGAGAATATGATAGTGATCGCGAGTACTGCGAAGGGTAGCGTGCCGGCGACAAGTGAGGGTCCGTAAACTGCTTCTAAAGCGGTTGGGGAGATTGCGGCTAGCGCGATCCCCGTGGGAAGGACGGTTATGTTGATGAGCCGCATTGCGATCCCGAGTTTTTCCGAGACTCCTTGCGGTCCATCGCTGGCGTAGCTGGAGGATAGTGCGGGGTATAGCGCTCCTGCGACCGGGGTCCATAGTATTGAGAGGAAGGAGACGCTTGTTACGACGAGATAGTAGGTGCCGGTGGTGCCGAACTGGCCTAGGATTGCTTGGAGGAGTGCGATGTCTCCCCAGCCCTGCAATAGAGTGACGAGGGCCGAGGCGAATAACGGGAGGCTGAAGACGAGTAATGTTCGGGCCGGAAAACTGTTGGCCTTTGGAAATTTGCCTTTCAGGAGGTAGGTTGATAGTAGGAAAGCTGCTGCTGCTCCAATAGCCCATCCCGCTGGTATTCCTAGGGGTCCGAGGCCCTTGTAGGCGAGGACTAGTCCGAAGCCGCGGCTGAGAGGATGATAGAGAACGTTTTGGTACGTCATTTCAGCGTAGCGTCCGAGGCCTAGAAAATATGCGCCGTAGAGTGCTGTGAGGTCGAGGAGGAATGAGGCAGCGAAAGCGACAACGAGAAAGGAAGTTGCGTTAGAGTCTTTGAAAACCGTACTGGCGATAAAGGGTGATGCGAGAACCGATAGAACTAGGACAGCTAGAGCGATCGTAGTGACTAGTCTGAGGCTTGTTCTTGCCACCGCCCCAGCAGTCGAAGGGTTCCTGCTTCCAATACTTGCGGAGATGAAGCGTGTCGCCGCGAGTGGAAGGGCGAGCTGGGTTATGGTGGTGAATCCGGCGGATGTTGCGGCGAGAAGAGATACTTCTCCGATCTGGGAGAGGTTGAGGATTCGGATCAGGATGACGTAGTAGACGAACGAGCTGGCGTAGATGACCAGTTGCTGGGCCGTAATGTACGCGGTTCCGCGTGGGACGTTGAAGAAGGCTGTTGTCTCTGTCATTTGCAAGTGATTCAATGGATGGGTTGTTCCGAGTTACTATCGTCCCGGCTACTTCTGCTGGAACGTTTCGAGGAACCCGGTAATCGAGTCGGCGATGTACTCTCGTTCGACTGATCCTATGCCTGTGTGATTTCCGAAGAAGAAGGACTGTCTCATTATGATCTGTGAATTCGTCAAAGGACTAATAACGCGATGAGGAAGATGCTTCATGACCGGTTGTTCAGCCATGTTGCCCGCCATCACTGGCCTTGTCTCAATCAGCTTGCTTTCTAAATGATCTACTAGCTGCTCTCGGGTGAAAGGTGCTTCAGGCCGGACTGTCAGAGGATAGCCGAAGTAGACGTGTTTGGTCCCGGGCTGTTCTTTGGGTAGGATAAGGAGGTCGGAGTAGTGAGAGAGTTTCTTAGTCCAGTAGGCTGCATTCTTCCTCCTATGATCGATGAACCCGTCGAGTTTCTTGATCTGGTGTATGCCGAAGGCGCCTTGGATCTCTGTCGGACGGAGGTTGTATCCTGAGGTGATGAAAAGGAATCGAGGGTCTATTCCCTTGTTGGCTGAGGCGTATTTCGCCTTGTCTCGGAGGTCCCGGACCCAGCCGAACGCTCGCATAGCCTTGAGATTCTCGTACAGCGCATCGTCGTTAGTGACTATCATGCCTCCCTCGATGGTGGATATGTGATGTGAGAGAAAGAAGCTGAATGTTCCCATATCACCAAAAGAACCTACCTTCCTTCCTTGAAATTCAGCTCCGGTCGACTCGCACGCATCCTCGACCACGTAGAGATCGTGAGCTTCGGCGATTTTCTTGATGCTATCTATTTCGCAAGGACTGCCCAAGAGATGGACTGGGACGATAGCCTTGGTCTTTGGCCCAATTGCCTTTTCGATCTCATCAGGGATGATATTGAAATTCTGGGTGTCCACGTCGACCAGAACGGGCGTGCAGTCCACGTTAGCGATCGGGTAGACGGTTGTTGCCCAGGTTACTGCAGGAGTTATGATCTCGCTCCCCTTCTCGATATGGTCTGGACTCGTGGGGTTTGTCAATCCGGAGAGAGCAAGAAGGTTTGCTGAAGAACCAGAATTCACCATTACTGCATGTCTTGAACCGTTGTAATTGGCAAAAGCTTCTTCGAACTTCTTGACTTTGCTTCCCATCGTAACCCAGGTTGAAAGGAGGCTGTCAACAGCTTCCTCCACCTCCTCCGAACCATAGGTAGGCACTGTAAGCGGGATCCTCGTCTTGCCGAGAATGAATTCTTCCTTACTGAGCTGGAAGTGTTTTCGGAGGTACGGCCTTATCCGGTCAAGCGTTTGGGACATACACGCCCTCTGGATTCCGTGAGTCTAACTGGGACCGGTACCATGCCACGGTCTTCTTCATTCCGTCCTCGAAATCAACCCGTGGGGTCCAGCCGAGTTCCTTACTCGCTTTGGAGTAGTCTCCTACGCTTCTTTGAATGTCGACACGCCGAGCCTCGGGGTTCCAACGCACGTCGGATTTGACGCCGCTGATCTTCATTATGGTTTCAACTATCTCTCGGACTGATCTTTCCTTTCCACTGCTGAAATGGTAGATCTCTGAAGACTGGCCTTTTTCGGCGAGGAGGGCGTAGCCACGGACGATGTCCTCGACGTAGCTGAAGTCTCTTGTGGGTGTGGGGTTGCCCATTGCAAGTTTCTCTCCTCTTAGCAATCTGAGGATTATGGATGGAACGAGGAAGTCAGGTCTCTGATAGGGTCCGTAGTGATTGAAGGCCCGGGATATGGAGATGTTCATTGAGTGCATTTCTGCGAATGAGAGAGCTAGACTCTCCCCGGCGAGTTTGCTAGCCGAGTATATGTCAATGGGCTTGGGAGCGTTCTCTTCCGTTATAGGGAGCTTCTCCTGTTTTCCATAGACGTGGCAAGTACTAACGTATACTATCTTTGAGACGCCTTGTGCCTTGGCCGCCATGAGAAAGTTGAGCGTTCCCAATGCATTAGTGTTAAAGGTGTTGAAGGTTTTGGCTCTTGTTTCAGGTATCAGAGTTATTGCGGCTAGGTGAAATGCAACGTCAACGCCCTTCAGTGCCTCCAGGAGACTCTGATAGTCTTGAACATCGCCCAGAATGTCCGTTGTGCCAGGCTTGTGAGGTGTGGTATCATTTTTGGACCTAACGAAAGATCGGATCTCGGCGCCCTTGCCTGAGAGAAGGTTGCAAAGGTTTCGCCCAGCAAACCCACTGGAACCGGTTACAAGAACGCGCTTTCCGTTCCAAAACAAATCTGACATGGGCTTGATTTTCACCGCGTACTATCCCCCTCGGGCGTCAACAATCAAAAGCTGCCGAATGGATAAGCATTTGCGACGCGATGGGATTTTGGGGACGATTTGACTTTCTCCACTGTGTCGTCGAGCCTCGACTCAATGCCTTAAATTGGTACTAAGAGAATCAACGATTTGCAAACGGCTCTTCGTCCATGAATTTACTCAGAAAGAGCGATGTTGAAAGACTTGCGCTAAGGGTTGGGGTTGGAATTTCGCTCGTCGTTCTGGCTATAAGAGACTATCTTTTTGGAACTGGTTATTATTTTTATAGAGACTGGAGTTGGCCTTTATCGGCCAACCTATCGCCGCGCACCGCTTTCTCGCCCAGTGCAGTCACCAACTCTGCGCCAGACCCACTCGGCTTTACTCGAATATTCTTCAATTGGCCTGTATACATCTTCGAAAGCCTAACGAACAATGCCCAGCTGGCTGAGAAAGCTTTCGTCATCTATCTATTTTCTATGTTCCTACTGTTGGCATTTGTTTTCGCAGAATTACTGCTACGGCTTCTGAGCGAGCTCACACTGACAAGATTGTCCATATTGAAGCGTGAAGTGTTCGTTCTGTTCGTAGTTCTGATCTCCTTCGCCAATTTCTGGTCCTTGCAGCAGCTTTCGGATCTCTACTATACTTACATCTCCGAATTCATGTTGCTGTCAATCTCGGTTGTTTTGATATTTCTATGGAAGGCGAATTTCCCATCAATCTTCGTCTCCGCGGCCCTGCTTTCGTTCTGCATCTTCCTTGACCCTAACCTGTTTCCATTTGAAGTGCTCGCCTTGAGCATTGCAATAGGTGTAACCGTGTTGATGAACGATTTCTCTTGGAGCTCGATTGGAAAAGGAACCCTTAGAATTGTTTCGCTGATCGCGTATGTTCTTCCTGCACTCATGACTACGCTATTCCTCTTGAATCAGACGACAGGCACCGGGCTCAGGCCGGTGGGATCATATCTAAAGACGGGGGGAAACTTGTCTTTGGAAAATTCCCTGCGATTGATGGGCTATTTGTGGTCACTAATTGTTTACGCGCCCCCTTCGATTCTTGAGAATAATGGAACATTATCGTTGCTTTCAGTTCATGGATCCCCTCCCTACATCCTGCTACCTCCGGGCGTTATTACTAGTGTTTGGCTTGCTACCACATGGACGCTTCCTGTCCTCGCATTTTCGAGTCTCTTGGTTAGAAAACTACGGAAAGTAACCATACCTGCGGCGCTGATCTCTCTGGCGGGGATCCTTTTGACGCAAGCGTCAATCTTTCCATACCCGTTTCTTGTTGCATCCCAGGTTTCGACGATCCCAGTTATTGGTGGAGCGGTCACTACTACACTAGCAATTCCTGACCATATTCTGATAATTGTAGCGAGCTCATATCTGATTCTAGCTTCTGTCTCCATGTTTCATGTCTCATCAGTCCGAAATTTTTCTCTCTTTGGGCGTGATTTGCTTAATTCGAGAGAAAAAATGCGGGCAGGGCGGCTCCTTCTAACGGTGGGTCTTATGTTTCTGTTGATCTTCCCTTCATGGCAATTCTTTTCCGGTTCCTTCTTCCCCGCTAGCTACGTTGAAGGAATTGGGGGAAATGGAGTGCCTAATGAGGGAGCATTCACTCCTTCGCTCCCACCTCCTGAGATGAATTATGTTTTCAATTGGTTGCTTTCCCAACCGGGGCATTTCAATGTATATTGGCCTGGAGCAAACGGTGGAACCTACCCCTGGAGCGAAAAATCGACCCCTAGCATAACTTGGATTGATTCACCGAAACCAACATTTCTTACTACTAGTACCATCCCAGGGATGTTTCCGGCCGGACTAGAGTACCTAGTATCTTCAAATCTTACTGGCGGCGTAGCCGCTTACCTTCGTGCGGCTAACGTGAAGTACCTTGTTGTTCAACCCACTTCGAAAATAGGTTTCCTGAGTTCCTGGGGGATAGAGAATCAGGGAAAGCTTGTTTCGTTCTTGGACAAATCACCTGGATTGAGCCTCGCGCTAACGCAGGCCACGCTAAGTGTGTATGAGGTCGATTCGCCGTGGGGAAGTCTGTATTCGCCAGACCAGATCTATCAATACCAAGCCGATGACCAGCGTTACGCATCTGCTTTCAGTGCATTTGAATCGATGAACTCACACATCTCATTCATGAGAAGTGGCTCGGCGGAACGATTGTGCGTGGACGCGACAACCTGTTCGCTCTCATTGCTCTCTCCTGAGTTTCTAGCACGAGCATTGCCGAGTACGCTCACTGTCGACGCGATTAATGGTTCTATTGGTGGGTCGCTTAGTTCGACACTAGTCGCAAATCGATATACGAATCTTCCGGACCCGTGGGGTGCTTGGACCGTTTCAAATTGGGGCTTGGGAAGTGCAAACGTATCAGTTGAACCTAGTATCATGCGGTGGACGTTCGATGGAACAAGCACGTTGCTGAGCCTGAGCTATAATGGCACGGTTACAAACAATCGCCCCGGCGGCTTCACAATACAAGAAGGGCAAGAAGCTATAGCCACGGTGAGCTTCTTGTACAGAACCTCAACTCCCCGAGACTTTTCAGTGCAAGTACTTGCTCCCATCCTGAACTCCGATTTGCAGATTCTCGACGCACCCGCCTCGCCTGACTACGGAGCCTCAACGAATTGGAGTCTAGGGCAGTACAACATAACTTTGCCCCATGGTTCGAGGTTTTTCACCTTCAGAATCCAAGCACAGGCATCTTCCGGGTGGGTCGAACTCAGTAATGCACGAGTTAGCATTCACATTTTGAATGAGGATCGCAGTGCCCCTTTCGGAGTCTCGGTGCCAATCGAAAATGGTATGCCTTATTCCCTCGGAGTTTTCTCAGGATATGTATACCTTCAAGCCGAAGGAAACGGACAGTTGTTGGTATCCCATAAACCAGTTGCAATAATTAACGATACATTTCTATCATGGACTAGTCAGTTCTCCCCTACACCCGCCCAGTTCGAGGTTGTAGGGAACCTCAGTCTGACAACATTGATCGTTGCTCAGGAAGCGATCAAGAAACACTCGAACGTGCTAGGGGACGCGACGGTGGGAGATGGTACCTTCATTCAAGTAGGATCTGCCGGTTCCGTCGTGTACAGTCGGATGTTTGTCCCCGGGTTTTCTCTCACATCCAATTCTCACTCGTATTCTCCAACTCCAACCGTTGATGGATTGAACGTGTTTCTCAATGTCGCTCCCGGTTCTTATCAGGTAAGGTTCCCATCCTACACAGGTATTGTCGTTTCCTATGTAGTCTCTCTGTCCTTTGCTTCTGGAATCATCATTATGTTCGCTCCTCCAATCGCAAATCGCGTGAGGCACTTTCTAGGCAGAATTCTAGCCCGTTTCGTCAAGTCGCATAGCGTTGCGAAAATCCTGAGTTCCAAACGGAACGTGGCCCTTTGAGCAAGACTCACAACCGCGCAGCGAAGAACTCGTTTTGGAATAAACGTAGAGTGCTAGTCACAGGAGGTGCCGGTTTTATCGGCTCGCATCTCGTCGAGAGACTAGTTGCAAATGGGGCCATGGTGAGGGTGGTAGATTCTCTTGACAACGGATCGATTGAAAGTCTCAAGATAATTGAGAACAGCATCGAGTGGGTAAAGGGTGACTTGATGGATCCAAAGGTCTGCGCCGAAGTCTGTGCCGGTGAAGACACGGTGATGAACTTGGCAGCCAAGGTTGCGGGTGTCGCCTATAACTCGAAAAATTCGGCTGAGATGTTCTTGAACAATTTGAGGATCGGCCTTAATGTAATGGAGGCCGCTCGATTATCGGAAGCCGATAGGTTCTTGGTGGTCAGTTCTGCGTGCGTGTACAGTAGAGACGCTCGCGTTCCAACCCCCGAGGAAGATGGGTTCGTTAACGATCCTGAACCCTCGAACCTAGGTTATGGATGGGCAAAGCGAGCGTTGGAAGTCCAAGGAAGGCTTTACGCCGAAAGGTATGGAATGAAGGTTGGAATAGTTCGACCATTTAACACCTATGGGCCAAGAGACCACTTCGACTCAGAGTCCGGCCATGTTGTTCCTTCACTAATCAAGAAGATAGATGAGCGCAATGGCCCGATTGTGGTATGGGGCGATGGTCGGCAGACTCGGGCATTCGTCCACGTTTCCGACGTCGTAAAGGGGATGATGCTAGTAACTGAAAAATACCCTGTCGCTGATCCAGTGAATATCGGATCAGGGGAAGAGATTTCAATCGGGCATCTCGCAAGAATCATTGCATATCGCATGGGATCGACGGAGTCGATGGTATTTGACTCATCGAAGCCGCAAGGACAACCTCGCCGCTGTCCTGACTTATCCAAAGCAAAGATGGCAATTGGCTTTGAAGCTGAAGTATCGTTAGAAGAAGGGCTGAAGGAAACAGTTGAATGGTATCTTGGTAGAAAAAACAAAACGAGAATCGCCTCTGAACGTTCAATCGCCCAGGCTTAGCATCATCATTTCTTCCCACTCCTTTACAACAGGACCGGTGCAAGAGCTAGAGGCGTTTTTGAGACCCCGGGTAGGGGAGTTAGTTTCCATATTCCACCCATTCTATCACTCCAAGAGTCGATGCAGCATTGCCACACAATACGCGGGCGGGCAAATCGAGAGAGAGTTAAGAATCCCTACTTTCTCTAAGTTTGGAGCGCCGAGTTATTTGAGGGACTTTCTGGTAACTTTGTTCATCGCCATTCGCTTACGGAGGACGTACGACCTCTACATCGGGTCGAACCCTCTTAACGCTCTGGCTGGATTGGTTCTCCAAAAAGTTCGTCTCGTTCGCGAGACAGTCTTCTATAAGATCGATTACGTCCCGATTCGATTCGATAACCGGGTTTTGAACGCGTTTTATCAACGGGTGGACCGAATGTGCATTGAGAAGTGCGGATGGACGTGGAGTCTTGCGGAGGCGATGATAGAAGAAGAGAAACGAAGGCATGTCAACGTTGGTAAAAAACTGATCGTACCAATCGGGAGCAACTTTGAGAGAATCGAACGCCTGCCGCTTGAGAAGATGAACTCACACCGCCTTGTCTATGTCGGCTCACTTCGCGATGGACAAGGGATTGAGCTCATTATCGACACCATGCATCGAATTCGTAAAAGCATTCCCGATGTTGAGCTTGTCATCATCGGAACGGGACCCCTAGAACATGGGCTTAGGGAACGAGTAAAGACTCTGGGAGTGGAGCCTTATGTAACATTCATGGGTTACGTTCCAGATCATATGCAGGTCGAAGGGATTGTGACTCATTGTGGAATCGGCCTTGCGACGTATGAGCCCGGCTCTCGAAATTTTACGCAGTTCACGGAACCAGGAAAAGTCAAACTATATTTGGCGTGCGGCCTGCCGGTGGTTATCACCAGAGTTCCAGAGATAGCAAGAGCAATAGACGAAATGGGCGCGGGAGTAGTAATTGAGTTTGACTCCGATGACTTGTTGAAAGCGGTTACCAAACTGGCCTTTGACAAGCACTTCTATGCTTCTGCCCGTTCGAAAGCGATTTCATTTGCGTCGAAAAACTCTTGGACGCGCATATTCGAAAGCGCTCTTCACTCTATGTTTCAGGCCAACGGTGACTTGGAGCAGAAGGTTCCTAGTCCAAGCTGACCTTACCCACCATTGCCGAACAAACAGAATTTGAATGATCAACCGATAGGAACCTGAGCCTTGGGTATTCGAGAAAAGGCGCTGTTGGCACTCGCCACAAACAGATACCTTCGAAAGCTAGGAAGTTCTTGTTACACGCTGTTAGGAAGAATTTCTGCTAATTTGAGGCTAGACCCAATAGTCGAGATTCATTTGCCATTCCACGCGATCAGCGGGACGCTAGCCATTCACCTGTTTAAACGAGACTTTACTTCTGTAATCGAGGTTTTCGTCAACCATGTGTATGATAGATTTTGCGCTTTGAATCCGGGGGAAACTGTAATTGATTGCGGAGCCTACGTCGGAGAGTTTACGATTTACGCCGCGAACAAGGTGGGCACCACCGGACTAGTTCTTGCGTTCGAACCTAATCCTCAGAGTTTCTCTATTTGTAGAAGAAATTTGGCGCAAAATAATGTTCATAATGTCAAGCTATTCAATTGCGCGCTTGGAGATAAAGAGGCCAGCGCATACCTTGTTACCGACGAGACTAACCTAGGGGCGACCAAGGTCGTGGGACAGGGAAAATTTTTCGAGCCTCCGGTACAAGTGAGACAGCTTGACGGATTCCTTCAATACGTTGAGGGGCGGAGAATTAAGCTAATCAAGGTTGATGTCGAAGGGGCGGCAATAGGCCTCGTTCGTGGAGCGGCGAGCTTGTTGGAGAAAAAGACGATTGAAAATGTCTCTGCGGAGCTTCACCCTGGAGAAGAGGGCCTTCCACGCCTCTTGCAGGGTTACGGCTTTACGTGCACGCAAAGGGGAAGCTACTTGTATGGTTCGCTGTCGGCTGAGATCGTTCCAGTTCGGCATGGCGGTTAGCATCGCTCAAGAGTTCAACGTGCCTAAGGTGTGTCCGAGTCCGGCTGCAGCAAATTCAAGCGATTTCATAATCATGATACCAGCCCCGTGCTTTGGGCTCGAAAGGAATACTTTCAGGCTGGGTTTGACGATCCTTCGAATTGGGTCGATTTGTTTGAATCCTTTGTCACGGTTCGATTGTAGATAAAGTTCGAACGATTTTCCATAAGAATACTTCTTTCGAATCAACGACCAGAGGGACAACATTCCCTCATCATGCAGAATTGTAGAAAACACTCTGCCAATGCTCAGACCTGAGGCCACAGCTCGATTGTGGAGATCCCAATCTTCGCCTGATTCGAGGATGTTTGTGTACCCTTCCAAAGGAGTTAAGACTCTCCTCCGAAAGCACCGAGCAGCTTCCATTATTTCATCGCCGACGTAGTTTTTCCTTTCCATCGCCTTGCATTCAGCCCAGAAGCCCTCACCCACAGATTCTTCCGGTATTATCAAAGCATCGTACCTCTCAAGTCCACTTTCGCATTCTTCTACCAAAGTCGGTGGGAGTATCATGTCTGCGTCAATGAAGAGAACGCCTTCTGATGATGCGTTTTGCAACCCTATGTTTCTCGCTCTGCTTCGATTCGCTTCGGATTGGATTACGGTCGCGCCGTTTGCTCTTGCGAACGAAGCGAGGCCGTCGTGGCTGAATCGGTCCACGACAATGATTTCCCTGCACTCGGAGGATTGGCGCCTAACTGTCTCTAAACAGCGCCGAAACGTCCTCATCGAATTATAAGTCGGGATTATCAGGCTAATTGACAAAAGACATTCCGCGTCCCTGTCTGACGTTGGCAAGGGCGTCTTCTATTACCGTTTCAAAATCCTTTGCCGAAATGTCCCACGAGTGAACCCGCGCCCATTTCCAAGCGTTGTCGGAGAGATGGCGCCAAATTTGGTCGTCAGTCAGCAGTGTAGAAAGGTGATCGGCGAACGCCCTATCGTCGGGGAAAGGTGCCAGAAGCCCGGTCGTCCCGTCAAGAATGGAATCTCTTGACCCAGGAACGTTCCATCCTACGACGGGCGTGCCTACAGAATTGGCCTCAATAACCGATATTCCGAATCCTTCCCGATAGGACGGAGAGATCGCAACTCGAGTTTCTCCATACATTTTGAACTTGCTATTTTCGGATATTCTGCCTAGGAACCTTACGTTCTTTGAAATTCCAAGGTCCTGGGACATCTTGGCAAGGTCCTGCCCGTAGGGTCCTGAACCCGCGATTAGCAATTTCGCGTCGGGGAACCTCCTGACAACCTCCGAGAACGCCTTTAGGGAGAATTGTAATCCCTTGTATTTCATCAGCCTGGAGACGCAACCGATTGTTTTCGGAGCGCGGTCCTTCAATGACGTTCGAGGTAGACCAGGATTTGCGCAGCCGGGCGAGATCACTTCGATATTTTCTTTTGAAATACCGCAATGGAGGAGGTCGCGGGCAGTGCTTTGGGAGACTGCGACGATTTTAGACTTGGAATATAGCCGGTAGAGCAGAGGCTCTAACGCGTACCCAAGGCTAGATAAGGGTCTCGGAAGTTCGTCGTAGAATATTTCACGGACGAGCTGATGAATTATGGTAATGCGTGGCATTCGAGAATACAATGGAGAGAACCAGGGTATTCCGACATCCGCATTGTCTACTAGAACGTCGGTTTTCGGAGCATACTTCACCAAGTATCTGGCCGGCAGAAGAATTCGGTGAAAGGCCCCTGGAAAACGCCGGTATGTTATTCCGTCTATCTCTTGCTCTGGGGGACTGCTAGACCTACCCGAGCATAGAACAGTGACTGAGTAACGCGTTGTCAGGCGACGGAATATCTCGTGAACATATCTCCCGGCACCTCCGCTCAGAGGATGTCCCATGCCCCGCCTGCTGAGAACAGTGATTCTTTCCATTCTAGGCCTTACTGCCGTGAGCCGAAGGGGTTATGAGCCTGTGGTTTTTTCCAGACGCGCTTTCTTTCGCCTGGATTCAAAGGGAGCGTGAGCGAGCAGGCTAAGTAGCATTATTGAATGGTAGGTTATATCCCATATATTCTTGGGTCCACCGAGGAACCGACCATTCTCGAAATATTTTGACTCCCCATTCTTCCGCTCGTGCAACGCCACGTCTAGCTCCTGTGATTTGAATCCTCGAACCGTCAGTAGTGGGACCATTAGAGGAAGCCCGTAATCGAAGAGGGAACTCGGGTCAGCTGCTCTCCTAGTGAGCAACTTTATTCCACAGTTTGAGTCCTTGATTTGCATTCGAAAGATCAAGGAAACAATTCGATTGTAGAGCTTCGAGAACGCGGTTCGGGAGGGGCCGTAACCGTTGTAATCTCTGTTTCCGTTGACGAAGTCAACTCCATTCCCGATCAAGTCGATCATCTTGACAAGATCCTTCGGGTCATATTGTAAATCAGCGTCGAAGAATGCAACCATGTCGCCCTTTGCACGTCGAAGACCTTCCTGCAGAGCCATCGGTTTGCCAAAGTTCTTGCCTAGGTCTACAGTCCTTACAAAGTCGCAGGATTTGGATAGCGAGGAAGCTCGTTGCAGAGTCTCGTCTGTGCTCCCGTCATTAACGACAAGAATCTCGAAAGCCCGTTGCGAAGACGAGAGTGCATCGCCCACTCGCTTCACACAATCGACAATGTTGTCCTCCTCATTGTAAGCGGGGACGATCACGGAAAGGAACCTTTCTCGATTCTTCATTTCTTCTTACCGGTAGTTGCCCAGCCAGCATCGCCAATCTTTCGGTAGTCAATTTTCTTGTGTCGGAAGAATTCTCTGTAGCTCTCCCACGCACCTTCCGCGTCCAAGATTAGGGTACCTGATCGTATCGATTTCAAGAGTGTCGGGACAGGCGTTTCAGTATAGTCCGAGTGGGGTACTGAGATCACTATCCCATCGAATTTCCGTAGGTCTCCTGGATACTCGAAAGTTCCAACCTTCGCGATGCGTTGTATCTCCTCTGGTGAGTAGAAAGGATCCTGCAGGAAGACCTCTTTTCCCGCATGCTTCAACGTGTCTATCAAAGCTAAGCTGGGAGACAACACGTGGACCTTCAAATTCCGTTTGTAACTGAGACCAAGGATACCCACGGAACTCCCTGGAAGGTTCTTGGCGATGAGTTCGCCTACGAACTTTGTCTGTCCCCTATTTACTTCGTTGATTGCTGATAGAAGGTCTATGTGTTCACCCTTTGTCCTCGCCCCCTCTATAAGATACTCGGGAGCGAGGGGTATGCAGTAGCCTCCGGTTCCTAGTCCTGGATAGTGAGCTAGATAGTTCCATTTTGTCGCCGCTGCGTTAATCAACTCAGTCACGTCGACGTCGGGATATGCGCGAGCCAATGAATTAGCAAAGGCGATGTTAAGCGCCCTGAATGAATTTTCTGTTGACTTGACTAGTTCGGCGATTCTATGGTTTGAGACTGGGACTAGCTTAGAGCATATTATCCCCAGCACATCCATTGCAGCTCTTCTCGACTTTCCGTCTATGCCACCTACTACTCTAGGAATCGTGTGCACGTTGAGCCCTGGGTTATCAAACCAGTCACGCCTTGGTGCGACAGCAACAAGGAAATCCTTGGGTAATCGTCTTCCCGATCTCAGAATCGTAGAAACGAGAACCTCGTCGCATTGCCCTGGCGAAAGAGTCGACTCGATTATTATGAGGTCAGGACCATTCTTGATCCTCTTCGCGGCAAGTTTCTTGGAAACATCCTGTAATGCTCCGTCCCAGGGTTTCCCCTTTTTTTCCGTGGGAATCGAGACGAAGTGAACCTTAACAGATTCGTCATCAATAATCTCCTTTACGCGATTTGTTGCCCGCATCAGTCCGTTCTTGACCAGAGGCTCAGTCGAGAAGCCCAGCCACTGGCCGAGGCCCGCGAACGGCACCTTTCCCGCGTTGACATTGTGAACTGTTTCGGGAAGGATATCATAACCTAGGCACATTATTCCGCGCCTGGCGTAATATGCCATGGTTGAAAGTCCAATGTACCCTGTTCCCCAGACGGCAATCTTCGCCTTGTTAGTTCGAAGCTTCGTCTGTAGGCTGAAAGCTACCAGCTCCTGGCCATGGGCGGGTACGTTCTCTTGTGGGCGGACGCGTTGTATAGGCGAAGGATTTCCTCCAGTTTCTCCACATCGATCCCCAAGGTCGCTGCCGCTTCTTTGGGCTGCATCTTGAGATCGAGGAGAGAGACTAAAGCAAGATCGAGTATTTCGTAATCCAAAGGTATCTCATCAGTTGCTTTGTGACCTTCCCACAGGTTTGGAGAAGAGGGCTTGCTCAGAATCTGACTCGGCAGCCCCAGATGCCGTCCCAGATTCTTGACTTGCGTCTTGTAAAGGTGAGCAATTGGGAGGAAGTCAACGCCTCCATCACCATACTTGGTGAAGTATCCGATGAAATCCTCACTTCGGTCTCCAGTTCCCGCAACGAGCAAGTTCTTCGCGTTGGCGATGAAGTAGAGGCTTGCCATCCTAATTCTAGCCTTGAGGTTCCCGATCGTTACTCTATTTTTCGTCTTGACGGGGAAGTTAGTCAGGAATGAATCAAAAACCTCGTCTATCGGAAATTCTACCGTTTCAATCCTAAGTGATCTTGCCAGTTCTTTGGCGTCCTTATGATCGGCGCTATCCACCGTTTTTTTCTCGAAGAGAAGAAGTCCAGTGACCTTTTCTGGTCCGATCGCCTTAACGCAAACGCTTGCAGTGACCGCGCTATCTATTCCACCACTCAGCCCCACTACGATCCCTTTTGCCCTTGAATTTGCAAATACGTTGCCAACAAAGCCCACGATCTCACCCAGCGCAGCGTGGAGGTCAACATCAAGCATGCGCTCTACTGCCCGACGATCTCGAGCGAGTGTCACTTTCTGGTTCAAGGACTTGCTTTGCCTTCCCTGGAACCCCTGATAACGCTAATTGCGTGTAACGCTACGCCCACGATAAGCGCGACAAACGCATAGACTCCGACCATGTTTGCCCCGCCAACATTTCCCTCAATTAATTCCGCCGCAGCGACCAGAAGTAATGCTTGGAAAGCCATGATGAAAGCTGTCGCTGGATTCTTTCTTAGGTAGTGCGAAATTTTCTTGGAGATCGCTTTGAGGTTTAAGATCGTGATCACGTTCGTCTCGGTTGTCATGGCTTACCTGTACTCGTAGACGGCGATGTCTCCAAAAGTAGCTGACACTGACGCACCTGTGGGAAATGTTGGCGAAAACCAGCCGGACCCGGGGACCCACCAAACAGTGAAAACGTGTCCGTAACTCGTAACCAAGTTTAGCTCCGAAGAGGGCGACCTAAGAAGCGAGTTGATAATTTTACTGTCCGGGCTCAGATACGCCCTGGCCCAACCGTAAAACGCTTCGTGCATTATCACAGCTGAGTTGCTTGGCATAGAAGCTTCCAACCAGTGCATTGCTTGCACGACATCCGCGGAGTCCGACAGCGGAACGCTATTCTGCAACAAGGAGGAGGGGACGTAGCCCAAGAACAAGGAGAAGTATGGGACGCTTGCCGCCTGAATCGTAGAGTACATACCCGCGGAAATCAACAAGACTAGCGGCACGCCCAATCGCACAGCCTTTAGCCATCGTCTGCCATCCAAGCTACCGGATCTCGCAGAAAGCTTCTGGTAGCCCTGTGCCGCCGCGATCAGAACAGGAATCGACAGGAGGAGGACCCAACGGTATCCAATGTCTTGGAACACTTGCCCCGGTAAGGTCGAGATGACAATTCCGGCTGCAGAGACCGCTATCCATGAAGAGAACAGAGATCGTGTCATTAGGAATAGTCCAATGACAGCTAGGGGCACAAGGGGGCCGAAGGCGTAAACAAGGAAGACAGTGTTGTAAGCTACGTTAAGCGGGGCGAAGGACCCTCCGAGTATGGATACTCCAGGACCTATCGACGGTTGAAGAGTTGCATACACAACCAACCCGAATAACGCCACCGGAGCCAAACGAGAGAGAGCAAGTCCGAAGCTTCCCCACCCCTTGGCACGGAGCATCTCCAGAATCACGGTGCCAACGACGAGACCCGCTACCAGCTGGTTCGCAAGAATAGCGAAGAGAAAGAACGCTGACCTTGCAGCTGTCGATCTTGCAACCGACCCGGATTCTCCGAGGACTGTCAAGCCCAGAACGAAAAACGTCAGTCCCAACTCTGCTTGGTATGCGTCCCATGCAACTCGCAAAGAGACAAAATAGAGAGCTAAGAAAAGGACACTTAGAAATGCGTTCCTAACGCTCAAACCTAACTTCTTCTCGCAAAGCCGGAACACCGACCAACACAGCACTCCGAACAGCACAGGACCCGCCACCTTGAACAGAAGGATTGGATTGATTCTAGTTAGAACGTAAATTGGAACGATGAATGAATACATCAGGGGCCCGCTTCCTAGGATTCCCCAGATGCTCATTCTCCCCGCGGCCATGTCCAGCGTGTTGGGCACGTAGAAGGCGATGATATCCCATCCGATAGGATATGGTCCCGCGATCACCTCAGGGATGGCTCTAACAGTGAACGGTAGCAGAAAGGCGGCTAGGGTGAACTTGTACTTACGAAGGGCTGAGATTATCCGTGAAACCCTAGCCTCCTTCACGTTAAAGAGAAGAGCTAAGCCCCTAGACATATCGAAACCCATTGAACGTCTCTTCAGAGCCTGTTTGAAGCGACCGCTCAGTCGGCTTCGCATATAATTCGTTTGCTAAGAAGAAAATTGAGAGAATCTAGAAACACACACTCGCATAAACTCAAAGATCCTAGTCTACGACGGACGTAGAAGAGAAGGCTTGCCTACGGCGCAGTCTAGTGTGTTGGGGACGTAGAATGCGATGGTGTCCCATCCTATGGGGTAGGGTCCGACGAGGATCTCTGGTATGGATCGTATGAAGAGAGGTACTAGAAACGCGGCAAGCGCGAATCTTTTCGATCTTACTGCGCTGCCCAATGCTAGGGGGATCTCCCTGATCCTAGTCAGGTCAAGACCAAGCGCTCTTGTTCCAGTAACTTTTGTTTCTGCGCAACTATTTTTTTCGCTTAACATTTCTAAGACCCCCTGGGGGGGTCTGTTTTTCCCGCGCCGCGCCCTTCGTGAAACGCTGAGAATCCCACGTTCACGGGTCCCC
>Ga0209058_1000597_pt1 | contig 31180 bp, 22 predicted proteins | sample GraSoiAngelo_147_FD_185904 | JGI IMG/M metagenome (GOLD analysis project Ga0209058, IMG submission 185904) | Grasslands soil microbial communities from the Angelo Coastal Reserve, California, USA - 14_1009_05_40cm (SPAdes) (version 2) | ecosystem: Environmental > Terrestrial > Soil > Grasslands ... | reverse complement strand
GCGGAGTTGATTGGCCAGCTCACACCAACCTGCTCGACTTTACAGGTAGCACTTCGTCTTTCAGGCATTCCTATTGTTTGGCGCTTGGCGCATCGGTTGCGGCCGCGCTGTGCCAAGCCTCTGTCGCTCATGCTATATTGGCGTTGAGAACTCACCTCCAAGAGGCCCAATGAGAGCGACTGACCGGTTTACGTCCGCTGACCTCGCAGCGTTTCCCGAGAACGACGGGAAGCGTTATGAAATCATCGATGGAGAACTGTACGTGTCCAGACAACCCCACGCGTACCATCAGATGGTCTGTGGAGAGATTGTCGTGAAGCTTCACCAAGCATCGCAACATGGGGAAGGTCGAGCCTTAATCGCGCCCGGGCTCATTTTCGCGGACGACGAGGACGTAGCGCCGGATGTGGTTTGGCTCAGTTCCGGGCGGATGTCCACAATATTCGGTCCGGATGGAAAACTTCGTGCTGCCCCAGAATTGATCGTCGAAGTCCTGTCGCCGGGACCGGCAAACGAAAAACGGGATAGAGAAGCCAAACTGAATCTGTATTCCCGCCGCGGCGTCGATGAATACTGGATCGCCGACTGGCGCCTGAGGCGGGTCGAAGTCTTTCGCCGCCGGAATGCGCGGCTGGAGTTGATCGCGACGTTCGCCGAACCCGACACGCTCACCACACCGCTGTTGCCCTCGTTCTTTTGCCGCGTGGGCGATCTGTTCGTAGGCATTCCCGCTGAAACGTAATTTTTTGTCGGTCCTCGTGAAGCCATCCCGGCTCTTCGTGCGGCTCGCAGGACATCCGTGGGATCGACGCCCCACGATATTTCAACCAAATAGACCTCGGCGCCGTCATCGCGGCGACGGCCCCGGACCACCAGATCCGAACGCCAGACGTCGCTGGCATCGGGTTCGCCCAGAAGGCCGCGCTCGATAAGCGATTCCAGAAACTCATCCAGATCTTCCGATGAGAGAGCGCGGACGCGCCGGAGCCGTTTGCTAAAGTACGCTGGCGCCCGGTCCCGTACGGTGGTGCCGCCAGTCGTTCCAATCAGCGTCACACTGTCCGTTCCGAGTGGGCCGTTCAAAAGCAATTCCACCGTGTCGCTCACGCAACCGTGACGCAGGGCACGTCGTCGGCATCGGGCGCTTCCGTCTTATTCACCGTAACAAAACCGAACGGGGTACGGCGACCATGACAATCACCGTGGACTCTGCCGGACAGGCCGTGTGGAGTTACCGGGCCGCCACGAAGGGGACCTATAGTCACGGCTCAAGGCGACATTCGGTTCGCAGACAGTAACATCGAGCGTCGCGACGTTTACTGAATCCGAAATGCGGACAACATTCTTTGCCATGACGTTACTATATAGTGACGCCCGTCAGCCGCCGTTAGCCGGGTTTTCTTCCCGAAAAACGGCAGGGCGAATCCTGGCCGCAATTCATCCGCCCGACGTGGCCGGAAAATTCTGTAGTGTCTCAGACTGCCCTCACGTGCGCCCCAATGTGGCCCCCGGCCCAACGCCAAGACCGTCAACCCAATGGCTCTGAACACGACCAATCCACCGGCGCCGGATCCGTGCTTTTGCCGCACGTGCGTCCAGAGTTCCGTATGCCGACCGGCCGATGCGTCGATTCCCAATCCGGCGCGTTGTGCCCCCCGATTCGTGCTGCTCAGGTGGGCTCCGTGGGCGTTCGCCACCTCAGCCCTGGGAATCTCGCATAATCGCTGTCGAGCGTGATCCACTCGCAGCCCGACTCGATGGCGAGAGCCGCGAACCAAGCATCCGTGAGACGCGAACCACGGGTGCGGGTTTCTATGGAGAGGCGTTTGAATATCTGCCAGTGCCGCTTGCCGGGATCGACGACGCTACAGTGCGGTTGTCCGAGCAAATCGTCGCAGAACTCGAACGCCTCTTCGGCAGGGCTCGGCCTCTTGAAGACGCGAGGGTTCGTGGTGATCCGAACCACGGCGCTCAACACTGCCGGCGACACGCCAAAGGGGACTTCGCCGGATATGATCCCGGTGAGCCATGCGCGGCAAAGCCTGTGTTGCGGCATATCTTTCCGAAACGCATAGATCAGGACATTGACATCCGGCAAAATCATTGGCGCTTCAATCGCTTCACGTATTCCAGGTCATCCATCTCTTGCAAAGCGGACGCGGCGCCAAGGTCGATTCCGGGCATCAGGCCCCCGCTGGCTTTGCTCACGCGTGGAAAGATACGTTTTCTTTTCATACTGCGAGTATCCGTCACGATCAACCGTAGCCCGTCTTCGATAAGAGACGTAAGAGTGCGGCCCTCGGCAGCGGCTTTGCGCCTGGCGCGGTCGAGCAGATCCTCAGGAAGCCGGATAGTTGTTCGTTCAGTCATATGTCAAGACATACCACGCCTTTCGCCGATATGTCAAAGCGGAACCGTGGACGGCACGATGGTTGCGCCGGCCCGCATGCGTACGCCGATCGGGGCTTCGCGCTATCGCGCTCGCGCTTCGCGCCCGTCTGCGGCTTCTTCGGTGGCTTCGCGACTTTTATTGATGCCGCAGCCATCCCCTCCTCTGCGAGGAGGGGATGATATATATAGAGAGACTTCAGCGGCGTGTGATGTTCACCTTCAGTCCCGGCGCCCAGTTCTTGAATTCGTCCGTGTAATAGAGATACGCACGGCTGGCGGGGCCGGTGTAGGACCCGGGAATGGCGGCAACAAGGCTCAGCGGAACATCGAACGTGTCTTTGGCCTTGAGGTAGCGCCAGTAGAGGACGACTTCCCGGCCGATGACTTCGTAGGCATCGATCCTGCCGGACTTAATCAGTTCTTTGAGCTGATCGTGCCGGACTTCCAGACCACCTGGAATTCCCACGATAGCCACAGGAGTGGGGATCGCCTGATCGCTCTTGTTGGCGATGGATACGACGGCTTCGGTGACACTTCCCTCCTGAACCTGTGAATCCTTGAGAACGACTTGAAGACCGACCTGCGCTTCCTTAGCAGAGTCGGGAAGCAGGCTGTTGTACTTGATGCTGATCGAGAAAGGCATACTCGAGCCGTCTTCCATCTTGAGCGCAACCGCGTGTTTGCCGGGCGCGAGCTGGCTGGTGAAATCCGGCATGACGAGCGCTCCCTGGCTGCCGGCTGTGAAGGCGAGAGGTGCGCCGACGGTCTTGCCATCGACGCTGAGAATGATCCGGCCTGGAGCTTTGGGCCGGGCGTTCGCGTTGTCATAGGCAACGATGGAGCGCAGTGCGAGAACCGTGGATTGTGTCGAGCCGTAGCGGCCGCTCTTGTTCGATTCGACGATCCACTGCAGGCCCTTCTGGACCTGGGCCGCATATGCGGGCTCACGCATCCAGGCCAGCACGGAAAGCGCCGTCGTCTCGATTGCCAGAGCGTCTCCGCCCGAGCGCGTAATGCTGGTAACCGCGCCCATGACATTCCCGGCGGTCCCCTGTTTTTTGACAAGCTTGTCCATCAACTGGCGGGCTCCCGCGCGGTCGCCCGTGGCCGCCAGAATGTTGGCTCCCAGAGCAACGATGTAGCTGTCCTCTGTAGAAACGGCGGACGCTTTCACAGCCGCGATCTCCTTATCCAGACCTTTCTCTCCGGATTCGATCAGAGCCCAGACAATGTAAGCGTTGGTCGTGTCCACAGGAGCGCCGCCGAAGCTATCGATGGCCTTCGCGTTCCGATTGAACCCGCCGTTTCCCTCGCGCCGCGAAAGCAGCCACGCGCGGGTTCGGTCGAGCATGTCCTTGTCAACAGCGCGTACGCGCGACATGTCGGTGAACTGCAGCAGGCCGTACGCTGTAAGGGCTTCGTGACCCGGATCGGCTCCGAACCATTCGTAGCCTTTGCTGCGGGATTCAAACCCGATGAGTTTTTTATAGGAGACATCCAAAAGGTTTCGGGCTTTCTCGATGGTGGCGGGATCCACGCCCGTATGTGTGAGGAAGTATTGTTGAGCCATCACCATTGGATAGCTGGTGGAACTGGTTTGCTCGAAACAGCCGTAAGGCTCGCGAAGCAGCGACTGAAGCGCGTCCGTCATGCTGGCAAGCGGAGTCGGATATACCGACACGCTCGAGGACAGGCTGCCGCGGAGAACGTCGGCGGGAAGCGTGAACTCGAACGATTTGGACCCGTTGCGCTCCAGCACGCCGCCCGTGGAACTCTCGTGCGGGAAACCCAGAGGCCGCACATCGAGCGTGCGGCCCACGCTATCGCGATACGCGCCGGCTTTGGCGTCGAACGTCAGCTTGGCAAGGCCCGTGAATTCGTGGCCAACGTCAACCTGCACGAAGCGGCGCGTGCGCTCTTTGGCCCCGAGTGTAGTTGGATTGCTGGCGACCAGCGTGAACTTGATGCCGCCGGGGCCAGTGACGGTCACTTCCGCACCGCGTAGTTCCCGGCTCATACCGTTGATCATGCCAATGGGAAGCTGGATCACATCGCCGCTCGTGACTTGAAGCGGGATCTTGGGTTCGATAGAGAAGGGCTGCACCGACGAGATCTCGCTCACGCTCGATCCCAGCGTGCCTTCCCGGCCGAACCCGTCGGCCAAAACTCGGAATGATGTTACCGAATCGCTGAGGTTGAACGAGACAGTGGCAAGACCAGCCGTATCGGTCTTGACGCCCGCATTCCAGTACACCGTTTCAGCGAAGTCGACGCGCGAACCTTCGGTCCAGTTTGGCCGAAGGGTGTGCGCGTATTCGCGAACCGTCACGATGTTGGCGCGCCTGAAGGCCTCGTCCAGGGCCACCGCCTTGGCTTGTCGGTCTGCTCCGCCGCCGTCCCCCAGCCGTTTTTGAACCTGGACATTCTTCTCCGCGTCCTTTGGCGCCTGTAGAACTTCGAATCGGTCGAAGACATCCTTGTCGTTGAGCGGAAGAGCGCGCATGCGGTCCTCCTCCTTAACGAGCGCGGGCGCGGCAGCAGGAGGAGGAGCGAATCCACCTCTCACTCCTGCCACTCCGGCAGCTTCCACCCTAGCGGCGGCAAAATTCAGCGCAGCGACCGTGAGCCGAAAGTCCTGCCGCACGGAACGGTCATGGGCCACCTCCGATGCTACGGTCATTGTCTGGAACCCCGGCAACGATGCGCTCATCCGGTATGTTCCGGCCTTGATATTGGAGAAAGCGTACGCACCGCCCGCGTTGGTGATTGCGGTGAGAACGTCACCGGTTGCGGTGTTCATCGCTCGAACAGTCACACCCGGAATGCGTGCATTGCTCGCATCCGTCACAGACCCGTTGAGAGATCCTGTTCCTGCAGTGGCGAACCGGCGCCAGCCTTGTGTACCCAACAACAGGTCGGTCGCAAGCGGAGCCTTGGGATTCGTTTCGTCGAGGTAAACATGCGCATCCGCCAGGTTCTGGACCTCGTTTTCCAGCAGGACCATGACGGGTAGAGCAGGAGCCTGTTCACGCTTTTCGATCATCTCCAGAACGCTCGAGTCCGTGACCGTGAGGCCAACCATGGCGCTGACGGGTTTGCCGGTATCGTCGAGGGACTTCACGCGCAACGTGACCTTGGCGCCAGGAACATAGTCGGTCCCATCTGGAACGACTTGCACCTTGAGTCTGTGTTCAGGCTGACGGAAGATCAATCGCTCGGCCATCGGCGACATGCGGTCGTTGTAAACCGTAACCACGATCACGCCATCCAGAAACTTCGGAACAGCGAGTGTGAAATCCGCTGGTTGATTCGCCCGCAGCGTGACCGGTTTGAGAGCGAGTTCCTTTCCTCGCTGGCTTAACACGATGAGATACGAGCCATCGGATGTAGCGCCGAGACGGACCACGACGTCTTTTAGCCTGGGTGTGATATCGGACGTCGATGAAATGACGACACCAGATGCTTTCAACGCCGGAAGCGCAAAGACCGTCTTGATACCGGCCGGTTCCGTGATGCGGAGGGAATACGTTTCGCCTTTAGCAGGAACGAAGGAGAATCGGCCACGGCCTTCATGCTCGGTGCGGAACGTCGCGACTTCCCGGCCCGCCGCGTTGACAACGACACCGGCCATATCTGCAGGCTTCCGGGCCGGTGTTCGACCTTCAACATAGACGCGGTTCGGCAGACCGGCAATCAAATCGCCGCCTTCCGGATAGATCGCCAGGTCCAGCGTCTGCAAAAGAATCGGGATGGTTTTCGTGGCGGTCTCCACAGTACCGCCGTCTTCGATGATCATCGCGATGACGCCTTCACCGCGCGCGATAGCTGAGGGCAGCCTGAAACTGGCGCCGGCATTGCCGGAGCTATCAACAGTGGCCGTACCTTTCCAGGTCTCTTCGCCGTCAATCCGGGCGCTGACCGACACTCTGGCTCCCGACGGAACACCGCCTTCGGCGCGCTCGACATGCAGATTAGCGGCCACCATGTCACCCGGGCCATAACCATCGCGTACAAAAATAATCTGGCTCTTGAGTCGCGGAGCACGGTAAGCACGGATGTCGAACTTGCGCTCAGCCCGGCCATCGGCCGCAGGATGAGAGATGCGAACCGTGTATTCGCCTCCGGCCTGAGTTGGTGGAATGTCCCAGGAAAACCCGGCGACGCTGTCGATAATCGAAGAGACACCCGAGGCGACGGTGTCGCCTTTGGGTCCTTTTATCTCAAACGATACTGTTTCGCCCAAACTCGTTGTCATCGGGGTATGACCCGCAGCACGCAGAAAAACGCCTCGAACGTACAGCCTTTCGCCGCTGCGGTAGATCGGTTTATCCGTCGAGACGTGTACGAGGTAGCGCTCGACGCCGCCGAACTCGGCGGCATTTTGAGGCGCCGCGGCGAAAGGCGGCACCCCGCCGCCAAGCACAAATCCGGCAGCAATGAAGAAGCCGCCGATGGACATGGCGGCGACGCTTTGAAGCAAATGATTCAATTTAAAGAAGCGCGCGAATTTCATAGTGGCCTCCCAGTCGACCTTCACTAACGACAACTGTCTTCAACGGCCGTTTCTTAGGCTGTTCCTCAAAGTGAAGGATGAAAATGAGCACACTGAATAGCTTTCGCCGAACTGACCATATAATTGAGGCTTCGCCCTATCGGGCTCGCGCTTCGCGCCCGGCGCGCCAGCTTCTATTAAGCTGGCGCGTCCACCCCTCCTCTGCGAGGAGGGGAATACCCGAACTCAACTTCTAGCCAATTCGCTCACATCTCCGTAGACCGCCGCTACAGTTGGGGGCAGGGAGAATGGCGTTTTTGACGCGACTCGATAGGAATGGTGAGATTCGCCCGGAGAAGAAAAAATGAACCAACAAACCGCAGCTTCTTTTTTCTTTACCTTCGGACCTGGGCACGCCTTTAATGGCAGGGTGAGAATTCGGCGAGCAATTCTAGTCCTGACGTTCGCAGCAATCCCGCTGATTGCTCAAACACCGGCCTACCGCGCGCCGCGCATGCCCGACGGGAAGCCCGACCTGAATGGAATTTGGCAGGCACTCAACGAAGCGAACTACGATATCGAACTGCACATGGCTCGGCCGGCTTTGGCAACGAGGCCGGGCCCGTACGGTCCGGTACCGGCTGCGCAGGTGCTGGCGCTTGGCGCGGTTGGAGCCGTTCCCCCCGGACCTGGAGTCGTCGAAGGCGGCGAACTTCCGTACAAGCCGGAAGCACTTGTCCAACGGAATCAGAACCGCGAAAACTGGTTGGCCGCCGACCCCGAGATCAAGTGCTATTTACCGGGCGTTCCGCGGGCCACCTACATGCCATACCCTTTTCAGATATTCCAAAGCAACCAAGCGATCTTTATTGCGTACGAGTACGCAGGCGCCGTCCGCAACATCTATCTGAAGGATCCCGGACGGCCTCCCGTGGACTCGTGGATGGGACAATCTGCAGGTCATTGGGAAGGTGAGACACTCGTCGTTGATGTCACCGGTTTCAATGACCAGACGTGGTTCGATCGCGCCGGCAACTTTCACAGTGATGCCTTGCACATCGTCGAGCGCTACACGCGTACCGGCCCCGACGTGATTCAATATGAAGCTACCATCGATGACCCGAAAGTGTTCACGCGTCCGTGGAAGATGAGTATGCCGCTCTATCGCCGGCAAGAGAAAAATGCACAGCTCATGGATTTCAAGTGTGCCGAATTCGTTGAAGAGTTGATCTATGGAAAATTCCGGAAGACACCGCTCAAATAGTTACCTCATCATTCTGACCTGCATACTGGCAGTCGCTGCTCCGCTCGCGGCTCAAACATCCAGGCCGGCAGCAGCCAGACCCTCATTGCCACGGACACCGGACGGCCATCCCGATCTGCAGGGCACTTACGATCTGGCCACATTGACGCCGCTGGAACGTCCCGCAGGCGCAAAGGCTGTCCTGACCGCGGAGGAGGCCGCGAAATTCGAAAAAGGTGTGGCAGTTCAACGGGAGGCTGCGGGCCGGGCCATCACCGGCGAGCGTTCGGCGCCGCCGAAGGGCGGTGACGGTTCGACCGGTCCGGCCGGAGGCGTGGGCGGCTATAACAACTTCTGGCTCGATCCGGGCTCATCGTTCACCATCGTGAATGGAGAAAGACGGACGTCACTCATCGTGGATCCGGCAGACGGTCGTGTACCGTCGTTGACGGCGGCCATGCTCCAACGCCAGGCCGCCGCTCGCATTGCCAGACCGACTTCGGACACGACGGAAAGCCGCGATCCAGGGCTGGAACCGCCGGGATCCTACGATGACCCGGAACAACGTCCACTGGGCGAGCGTTGCCTCCTGGGGTTCGGTTCGACATCCGGCCCGCCGGCATTACCGGACTACTTCTACAACAATCTTCATCAAATCGTGCAGACACCCAACTATGTGATGATCCTCACCGAAATGGTTCACGATGCGCGCATCGTTCGAATGAATGCCGAGCACGTTTCGAAAACCATCCGGAAGTGGATGGGCGATTCCGTGGGGCGTTGGGAAGGCGACACGTTGGTCATCGATACGACAAATTTCACCGACAAGACGAGATTTCGGGGAGCCGGCGAGAATTTGCATGTGATCGAACGGTTCACGCGCGTGGCGCCGGACGCGTTGCTGTATCGCTTTACGATCGACGATCCGGAAACATGGGTGAGGCCGTGGACCGGCGAATATACGTGGCCGGCGACCGACGCCCGAATTTACGAATACGCATGTCATGAATCCAATTACGCCCTGGAAAACATTCTGCGGGGCGCCCGCCGGGGTGAAGCGGACGAGGCTGAAAAAAATGCGAAGTAAATTATGGATTACATTTTCTGCTGCCATGTTCGTCATGGGGTCTTCGATACCCCTCCTGGCGCATCATGCCTTCGGAGGTGAGTTCGATCCGAACCGGCCGATCTTACTGAAAGGCAAAATCGTCAGGGTGGAATGGGTCAACCCTCATAGCTGGATTCACATGGAAGTCACCAAGCCGGACGGTACAAAAGAAGTGTGGATGATCGAGGGCGGAAGTCCCAATTCTCTGCTCCGCCGCGGCGTCACGAAGGAATCTCTGCAAGTCGGAATCGAGATCGTCGTCGACGGTTATCAAGCGCGAGACTACACCCTAAAGCGCGCGAATGGCCGCAACGTTACGTACCCGGACGGCCGCAAGTTGTTCCTGGCATCTTCCGCTCCGGACGCCGAAAAATGAATCGCTATATTCGCGCATTACTGTTCTTCGGTCTGTTCCTCGACGGAACCGGATTCGCCCAACCGGCTCCGAATAATTATGCCGATGACAAATCCTGGCTGTGCCGCCCTGGGCGCTCTGACGTTTGCGAAGCCGATCTGACGACAACGATCATCCTCGAGAACGGCAATTTGACTCGTGAACGGTGGAATGCGGATCCAAACGCTCCTATCGATTGCTTCTATGTGTATCCGACCGTATCGACCGATCTCACGCCAAACAGCGACATGGTCGCCGATCCTGCCGAGCTCAATGTCATCCGCCAGCAGTTCGCGCGATTTGCGTCGAAGTGCCGCCCTTACGCCCCCATGTACCGGCAGGTCACGCTGGCGGGATTGCGAATCCTTCTCGGACGCGGTAACGCGGGCGTAGCGCTTTCTCGCGGTCTGGCGTACGACGATATACGTGACGCCTGGAAGCACTATCTTGAAAATGACAACAAGGGACGTGGCTTCGTGCTCATCGGCCACTCGCAGGGATCGCTTGTACTGTCCGAACTCATCCGCAATGAGATTGACGGCAAACCGGTACAGTCACGAATGGTTTCCGCGATTTTGCTGGGCACGACACTATCGGTTCCCCGAGGCAAAGATACCGGTGGTTCCTTCCAGCATGTGCGGCCGTGCCGCTCCGAATCTCAGACCGGATGCGTCATTACGTACGCATCGTTCCGCTCAACCGTCACTCCGCCCCCCAATACACTGTTCGGCAGAGTGAGCGATCCCGATATGGCCGCCGTGTGCACCAATCCGGCAGCGCTTCGAGGAGGGAGCGGAAATCTCAACCCTTACTTCTCCACGGAGGGGCGCACAATCACCGGAACAACGACGATCAAACCATGGGTTAGCAGCGGTTCCATTGATACGCCATGGGTCAGCCTGCCCGGACTCTTGACCGCTGAGTGTAAAACAAATGCGAACGCAACCTATCTCGAAATAACAGTCCACTCTGGTCCGTCCGCCCGGCGGATCGACGATATCTATGGCGATCTCATCGCCAACGGGCAGGCACTACCGAACTGGGGACTCCATCTTGTGGACGTGAACATCGCGATGGGCGATCTCATCGACATCGTCGGAAAGCAAGCGAAGGCCTGGCTGAGCCGCCGCTGACGCAACGGTAACTAGGACCGCGGCACCCTATCCAACATAAAGCGAGATGATGCGCTCAATGGCGCGGCGGCACACCTCGCAGAAATCCGGGCTTCTCGTGAACATGATGCAGTCGACCTGGGGCCGGAAGTAACCTTTGGCTTCGTACATGGCGCCCTCGAAAGCTCCCACCTTTGTCCGATATTTTTCAGCGGCAAACAATTTGATTTCGAACCCACGGTTCTCCCGGAAGAGCGCTTCCATTTCCGTTTCGGGTCTCCGCTCGGCGCGGATCTTTTCGCGCCGTTGCTGGTATTCAATGGAGTGTTTTTCAAGTTCATCCTTGAGCCATGGTGTCGGAATCGGCGTACCCGGCTCTACTCGATCTTTCCATTTGAGATTGTCCGGATCGAGCAAGGCCGTAACGTTGGGTTCCCACGGCTCGACACGTTCCGCCGCCGGAAGATACGCTACTGATGACGTGTAGTATTCGTCGGCCAATCCGGCAAAGTGGTGGCCAAATTCGTGAACAAAGACATACGGCGCTTCTGCGCTGTCGGCCGCCACGGTGCTATACAGACCGAATATTCCTCCTCCACCGTAAGTTCGCGAGTTGGTCAGGATTTCCACAAATTCATAGGGCGCGAACTCCGCAACTTCACGCAGAGCACGGTTCTCGAAAGTCAGAATGTAACGCTCGGAACCGAAAGCATCGTAGGTTGCGCCGAGTGGAGACGCCAGATGCACGCCGGTCGAGGGGCGCGAAATGCCCGATTCCAGCGCGGGCGCGCACAAACCCCACACGTTGAAATCCGCCTTGTGCTCTTTGAACGGCGACGTCGCGAACAGGATGTCCAGAAGACGCCGAGCGTCGCGCTCGAATTTGCCGCGCTCGGCAGCCGTGTATCCGTCGCACAACATGAGAAAGTCCACTTTGTCGGCGGGATCTCCGCTTTTTAGAAACTCAATTAATGCGCCCGGCGCAGCGGGACGCGAACTGTCGACGAACATGTCGGCGGGATCCACAATTACCGACCAGATCTCACGAAATGCGTTCAGCCGGTCCCGCTTTTTTAGAATGACTTGTACGGGGCCCTGCGGAGTGGGAAAACGAAGGGATTCATGGAAGGTGCGATTCAACGACTTCGCTTCGCCCGTGGTTTCCCATTCCCCATAGATGGAGGCAAATCCGCGGGAGTAGAGCATTTGACTCGTCTTGCGATCCCGAACTTCGAACAGGTATTTCCCCAGGTTCGTATCATCGATCGTCTTCCGCAGGTTGCCGGGCCACCCCAACGGCTCCACCACAACACGATCCAGACTGAACATTTCCTGGGACGCATTGCCGGAGTGGTAATAGTCGACTCGCATCGTGCGAGGGCCGTTTTGGGCGAATGCAAAAGTGGAAAAAACCATCCAGATGAACACGAATGTTTGGTTACGCATGATCCCGCATTATAGCGGCAACGGCACCTGCCGACGCGATTGCTTGCTCAGCGAGAACCACGACAACGATGCCTGGTGGGATTTGCGTGGATATCGCGGATACTGCCACATGGCGACGGAAGAAGGTCCTGGAGGCTCCTATTCCGTGCAGCACAACATCATTTATAAGTATTTGGGAAAGTTCGAGGGCCATCAAGCCGTTTTAACGGAGTGGGGAACGGGAACATCGTCTTCAAGGAGCATAGAAGATTCAAGCGAGGTACCGCAAGTATGGCGGCTCCGTTCCGAGGGTTCCTGGACGTCGCATAACGGGTCTTCTGTAAACTTTCTTGGGGGACGGGACGATTTTCTGGGGGACGGCACGGAGTGGCTCTGTCGGGAGGTGAGTGATCACTGGAGATGGACTTTTCACAAAAAGTCGGAGGCTGCATCTGTCCTCAATCTGAAACCAGCAATTGGCGATGTTTCGCTGACTTTTTGTGCAAAGCCCTGGAGATGACAAGACGCCCACGCCAAGCCCGGACGCGTTGCCTGCCGGCTATCGCCCCAGCGCGCCCAGTGTCATCAATGTCCGTCTTCTGTGCTGCGCAGCAAGGGGATGCGGGAGAGATCGACGGGCTCGACCGCTTCGTTCTCTGCGTAGGGCGCCTCGGCCACTACTGCGGCCCCGCTCGGCCACTCGTTTGGTGGAAGAATGGTCCGCTCGATCGCCTGCCGAATTCTCACCGGCTTCGACAGCGCCGAGATTGCCTTCCAACGCCCTTTGGGCTCGTTCCCGAGGATGACGATCCCGGAATGCTGCGTCGGGTCGGCGTCCACAACCGGGTCGAGATCGTACGCACCCAGTTTCCGCCGCAAGAGTTCGATGTCATTACGCTTCCCTGTGAGGAAGTACCAGCCCGGGCCCGTGCCGTGCGCCCGCGCGTAGCCCCGGAGGACGTCCGGCGTGTCTTGCTCAGGCTCCAAAGAGATCGAGAGAAACGTGACGTCCCGACGCATGCGTTCGCTGAGCGCCCGTTGCGCCTCGAGGAGGTGCTCAGTTGCAACCGAACACCCCTCGCGGCAGTTCGCAAACATGAAGTTGATCGCGACTGTCTTTCCCTTTACTAGATCGTCGTAGAACCGGACCACGCGACCCTCATGGGTCGTCAGCTTGATGTTGAGGAGATGCTCCTCGCGGATGAGGGCCACGCGATCGGGTGGCCCGGGCACGGCCGCGGCCGATCGGATGCGTTCCGACGCAGAGGCCCGTGCGCTCGTCCTCGGCGGCCCCGAGGATCTGGAGGTAACCAGAGTGAGCAGTAGCGCGAGAACCCAGATGAAACTCATGGCTGGACCTCGAACTGCCCCATCATCCGCATGTCCTCGTGCTCGATGTTGTGGCAGTGGAACACGTAACGGCCGGTGAACTCCGCGAATTTGATGAGGATCATTACAGAGCCAAAGTCGCCGCCGATTAACACCGTGTCTTTGCGGCCCTGCTCGAGCGGCAGCGGCGACGCGCCGTCGCGTGACAGAATGAAAAACTCGCTCAAATGGATGTGCACCGGGTGGACCCAGCCGCCGCCGGACTCGAGAATCCAGATCTCCGGCACGCCGCGCTTCGGCTTGGCGTTGATGCGATTCTCGTCGAAGAACTCGCCGTTGATCACCCACGCACCGTGGGATCGCTCGAACTCAAATCGTCGCTGCACCTTGACCTTGGGCAGCAACTGAAGTGGACCTTCCGTTACCGGGAGGAGCGTGTTGGGTACTCGGCTTTTGTCGTTGGCGTCCCTGTTCACCTTGAACTTCAGGAGTGGTGTGCCCTGAGAGAGAGAGACCAACTCGTCCGGCTTGCGGCCATCAGTTTGTCGCAGCCGGTTCACGAGGAAGATCTCGTCTTTGAGCGAGGTATGGCTGAAGTCGACGATCACCTCCACCCGTTCCGCCGGTCCGATGCGGAAGCGCTTCACCCAAACGGGGTGCTCGAGCAGGTGCGAGTCGGTGGCGATCGCGGCGAAGTCCTGCCCGTTGCTCAGGGCCAGTTCGTAGATGCGCGCGTTCGACCCGTTCAGTACCCGGAAGCGGTATTTCCGTCGCGCCACCTGGAGGTAGGGCTGGATGAGGCCGTTCACCAGGAACTTGTCGCCTATAAAGCCGTTGTGGTCGAAGCTGTCGAAGATGAGGAAGCCGTTCTTGTCGAATTGGCGGTCCTGGAGGACGAGGCCGATGTCAAACTCCCCGCTTGGCAACCCCAAAGCCGGCGGATAGTCCGACTCGTTCCCGGTATCGAGCGAGTTGAAGTTGGGGTAGAAGCCCGCCAGGCCCCGATAGACGTTCGGTCCGGTGACGTCGATGGAATGATCGTGGTACCACAGCGTCGAATGCTCGTTCTGCTGGAGGCCCTCGTCCGGACGGTTCGGGTAGAAGTAGTCTCTCGACTGTCCGCTGCTAAAAGTGTCGAGGGGGTAGCCGTCGTCCTCGGGGGCCTGAAAACCTCCATGGCGATGGATCGCGTTGATGGGTTCCCCGATCCCCACCGGGTCGTTCTGGGGGAGATCGTTGAAGAACCGGACCAGCTGCGGCGTCCCGCTGCGGGAGACGATGGTCGGCCCTGGGATCGAACCGTCATACCCCCACAGTTGGTTCGGGGGCAGCTGCGGATGGAAGGTATGTGCGACCTCCCGGGTGTGAATCTTATAGAACGCGGTGTTTTTCGGAACCGTCCGCGGGCCGGAGACGTGGAACGGCTTCGTCCCGTCGGGGTTCACGGTATCGCCTGTGTCCCGCAAGGTCGGAAAGGGCGCAACCGTTTGCTTGACCGGCGGGATTCCACGGCCGGGAAGCAGTTCGAGGACGAAGGGTGTGGTGGGTGGGCTCGAAGGCAGGCTGTCTCCGCGCGAGTTCCTCAGAGCGCCAGCAAGCGCTGCCGCCCCGCCGCTCGCGATTCCCCATCGAAGCAAATCACGTCGACTCAAGTAGTACATCAAACTCTCCTAGTTATTTGAAGATTAAAGATGTATTGAACAGTCTAAACCAGAATTTCCGAAGAACCCCTTTCTCACTTGCACCGAGATCGGGAACGCAGGCCGCCGCAAGGAAAAGATCGCCGCCGCGTAATCCAGTTATACGCGGGTCTGGCCTTGCCCTCCCCCCTCAGCTGACCCGTGCACACACTTGACTCTGCCGATGAGAATTGAAAATGGATTGGTGACTCATCGCCCCGACCTGGAAGGGTTAGCTACAGCGAGAAGGTGGCGTGCTATTTCGGGCGGCCCATGAAGCCCTGCGCGATCATATCGATCTTATAGATCGCCTTGGCGTTATTCCTTACTCCCTCAGGGGTTCTATACTCTTTGCCGTCCGGCCCCGTCATGCCTGCGCCCTTCGCGTAAAGCACCTTCTTGTTTGGCCCGGAAAACGCTACGCTCGAGGCGGACTCGAACCGATTCGAGCGCCTCGTACGCACTGCGCTCATCCTCCGCAACAATTGCGGCCACCGGCTCTCCCAAAAAGCGGACCTTGCCGATCGCCAGTAGAGGACGTGGCGATCGGCAAAATCGGCAAGACGTTCTCGCTCGTCATCCAATGGGGTGAAAGCATCGCTGGTTGCGATGTCTTTGGCGCCACTGCGCAGATAAGCGATCTCGTCCGTCCCTACGGCCATGCCCGAGTCGTGTGCGTAAAGTCCAGAAGCCAGCAGAAAAAGTTCAGCCGCATTCATGCGCACGCAACCTGGCTGTGTTTGTCGCGATAACGCCGACTTCTTCAAGCGCGTCGGGCAGCCAACGGCCAAGGCTGTAGGACTCGAAATTTATTCCAAGCCGAGTTCCGAGCATCGGCGGCGGAACGAATTCTGATGCCAACCGAGCCGCCGGGCCGCTTCCGCGCGATTGCCACCGGTTTCGCGGAGCAGTCTCTCGAAGAGCGATTTTTGAAACCCGTCGAATTCCCGCTCATATAAACCTTTGCCGGGCTCCGCCGAATCCGAAGAGGGCCGGATCTCTTTCGGCAGGTCTTCCGGCAGAATGTAGGCAGTAGCTCCCATAAAAATTGCATATTCCATGGCATTTTCGAGTTCCCGAACATTTCCCGGCCAGCCATATGCCGCCAGCAGTTGATGGACTTCTGGGCTGATGCCGGATACTTCCGGGTACGGGGTACACCGGATGTGCCGATACTTCTTAATAAAATGCGCGGCAAGCTGTGGAATGTCTTCGCGGCGTTCCGCGAGCGTGGGCATTTCGAGTGGAAGGACATTCAGGCGGTAAAACAAATCTTGCCGGAATCGTCCTTTTTGGACCTCGTCGCGCAGATTGCGGTTCGTGGCGGCAATGATCCGCACATTCACCTTGATGACAGCCTTTCCACCGAGCCGCTTGATCTCTCCCTCTTGAATCACGCGCAAAAGGTCCGCCTGCATGGTGAGCGGAAGCTCACCGATTTCGTCCAGGAAGATCGTGCATCCATCCCCCTCTTCGAACAATCCTTTTTGCTGGGCGATGGCGCCCGTGAAGGCACCCTTTTCATAGCCGAACAGCTCACTCTGCAACAGGCTTTCGCTGAACGCTCCGCAATTCACCGGAATGAATCGTTTATGCGATCGGGGACTATTCCGGTGAATCGCGTATGCCACCAGCTCTTTGCCGGTGCCGCTGGGCCCGAGGATCAGAACGGGCCGCTCTCCGGGTCCAACCCGGCTGATGAAGCGGTAAACTTGCTTCATCCGTTCACTTTCGCCAATCATCCCGTGTTCGGCGTCAAGGAGTTCGTTCAGGCGGCGGTTCTCACCTTCAAGCCAGGCGACATACCGTACGTGTTCGAGGGCTACCGCCGTCGCGCCGGCGATGGATTCGAGCAGTTCGACGTGGCTTCCCGTAAACCATTCGAAACCGGACTTCGCCATTTCGACATAGATCACGCCGACCTTGGTATCGAATGTCGTCATGGGGCAGCAGATCGCCTTCTCCTGATAATCCAACATGTCTCCACGAAGAACCTTTGATGCAACTGTTTCGTCGATCGGGAAGGCATCGCCATTCGGTGAACCCGCAGTGCGATGTGTCGAAGAAATGAAATGGTTCTCATCGTGGCCCGCCAGCAGAATGGCCGCGCGCTCGACTGGTATGACCTGGAAAATGAAATCCAGGATGTGCGCCTGGATCTCGTCGGCGCTGCGAAGCTCGTTGATGGACGCGTTCATCTTGAGAAGAGCGGCAAGCGTGGTTGCTTTCGGGGCCTCGTAGGATCCGGCACGATCCGGAGGAGGATTGTAGGTGTAGGTCCAGTTTCGCTCGGTATCCGTGAGCGTCAACAGTTTCTCATCGACTTCGTCTCGGAGGAGGTAAACAAAAACCGAACGCCCTACTCGAATGTGGTCGCCGTGCACGACGATCTTAGCAGGAAACGAGAATCCATTGACGAAGGTTCCGTGCTCGCTCCTACAGTCCCACAGCAGGCATCCGTCATACTCGAAGGCAAGGCAGCAGTGCTTGAGTGAAACCAGCGGATCGTCCAGACAAACGTGATTACGTGCTCCTCGTCCGATTTTGAGATCGGCGTCGCCGAGAATAAATTCGGATCCCTTCAGCGGACCCGAAATCGCCAGAATTCTTGGATTCATGTGCGGGACAATATAGTGGATTCGCCGCCCTCTCGCACGATAAAACACGGCGCCGCGCGGGAAATGAATCTGCTACACAGCAGCCGTGATTGCTGTGCAGCAAACGATTCTGCTGGACTGCAGCGGCGTTTGCTAGACAGCAGCCGAACTTGCTGGCTAGCAGCGGCGCTTGCTAGCCAGCAAACGGTTTTGCTGGACTGCAGCGGCGTCTGCTAGCCAGCAAACAATTTTGCCAGACTGCAGCGGCGTCTGCTAGCCAGCAAACGGTTTTGCTAGACTGCAGCGGCGTTTGCTAGCCAGCAAACGGTTTTGCTAGACTGCAGCGGCGTTTGCTAGCCAGCAAACGGTTTTGCTAGACTGCAGCGGCGTTTGCTAGCCAGCAAACGATTTTGCTAGACTGCAGCGGCGTCTGCTAGACAACAGCCGGACTTGCTGGCTAGCAGCGTCTACGCCAATTTCGAAGCCAACAACAACCTATAGGTTGTGCACCACAACGTATAGGTTGTGGTCTTCGCGGTTTTCCCACGCCTCTAAATTCGAAAGTTATTGATACCTAAGGATCGGCGTCCGAACCATCGACTGGCACAGGCCGTGCCCATAAGGCGGCGTTCGTCAGGAAGGCAATCGCGGGGTTTGATCCCGCAGAAAGGAGGACATATGACACAGCCAAAACAGATCAAAGCATCGTTTGGTTTCAAGAGGTTATCGCCCGGTGATGTTGTAGCACGCGCCAATGCTGTCTTGGACGGGGTGTATACGGCAAAGGACGATTACCCCAACCCGCCCGTGGATCAGGCAACGCTGAAGGGCCAAATCGACGCGTTGTCGGCCGGTATCACGGCGGCGTTGGACGGCGGCAAGAAGGCCGTTACCGCACGGGAGCACCTGAAGGAAGTCGTCATCAACTCGATGGATCAACTCGGACACTATGTCGAGGCGACCTGTAAAGACCAGATGCCGACATTCCTGAAGAGCGGCTTCCAGTCGCGTTCCACGACGCGTACTCCAGCAGCGCCGTTGTCGGAATGGATCCGTAAGATCGCTCCGGGCAAGAACAGCGGTCAGATCGAAGTGACGCTCGTATCGCAGGAGGACGCGCTCAGCTATCAATTGCGCTGGGCACCTGTCGGTCCGGGTGGAACACCGGGTAATTGGACCGAGCAACCGGTCGGCAACACGAAACCACCGGCATTGGTAACCGGCTTGATCCCCGGTACGGCCTACGCGTTTCAGGTCCGTGCCGTAACCAACGCCGGTTACACCGACTGGAGTGAGTCCGTCACACGGATCTGCACGTAGGTTGCGCAGTTTGCCGTATTTCAGACCCTCACCCGACGCGCGTCAGTCTGCGACTGTCGCGCGTCGGCCTCTCCCGGAGGGAGAGGCGCTATTATTGAAAGGTCATCTGTATGGCGAAACTACAAATCGGCGTCATCCACCTCGATTTCCCGGACAACCCTGAAGAAGAATCGAAGGACTACGTGACGTGCTTGAGCACCGAGCGACTGTCCAGGTATGCGGGAATCCCGTCAGAAGGAATCATTGGCCAGATCCTCCGGCCACTGGCACCGGGCGAACGCATCACGCCGGGAAATTTCGCGGCCAACACCGTCTTTGTCGACTTGATGCAGGGAGTGATCGCTAGCCGTGGGCCTCAGGCGAAAGATCTGATTGCGGACGCGAAGCGTCTCGGCAAGGGCACGCTTTACGTGATCGATCGCCGCACGCGCGCGCCGGAAGGTCCCGTTCGTGAAATCCTCGAACAGGATATTTTCGGCGAGTTCGAGGTTAAGAAAGGCCGGATCGTGCCCGGTTCTTACCGCCCCAACCTCAAGCACTACATACTTTCAGAAGACGGGTTCTTCCAATTGGGTCCTGAGTTGGAAGAGTCCCTCCTGGAAGTCCTCGCTGCGATTCCCGATCCGGAGGACGAGGCAGAATCACAGGGCCTGCCGAACTGAACTGAGTAATCGTCGGTCCAGCGTTGAAAATCCGCCGGACGCCACACGCGGTTCCAAACCTTGCAGGCCCGCGCGAGCACGTCGGCTGGAACCCTTGTTAGAGGGCTTCGTTGCGTACACGAATCCACGCCCACGATAGCCCCCAGAAATGTATGTACACCGAGCGGCGTGAAGTGGTACGGATCATTAGCGCTCGCTGCGTTACTCGTCGGGAACGAAAGGACTATGAAGAAAGATAAGAGATCCAAAAAAGCGGTAGAGATCGCTCCGGACGAAATCCTTCCGGAATATGATTTCAGCCGAGCGCGGTCCAATAAATACGCGTCACGTTACAAAAAGGGAGCGCTCGTGGTCACGCTCGATCCTGAGGTTGCTCGCGTGTTTTCGACAGCCGAGAACGTCAATCAAACACTACGGTTGCTGGCGCGAATCATCCAGAGCGGGCGTCACCGTCGTTCCGGCGAAAAACCTGGCGCATAACACGGAACTGCACCCGACGAGCCGCGCAGTTGGTTCACTGGTTGAGAATGTGTGCTGACCTGCGCGCGGCTCGCGGGTGAGATCCAGAGCCGTTAGTGCGCCAAGCGAAACTTGGCGCTTTCCTGCAGGGTGAGAGTCCCTGCGGAGTAAGGATTAACCATCCACTCCTACCGAGTGTTGCAACTGCGACTAAGGAGGTGGAAACACCGAACGAGTCAGTTGAAGCGTACACAGGGAAGCATGCAGACCGCAGGAGAGACCGCTATCTCCAAAGCTTGATACAGCCCCGTCATGGCGTTTAAAGCGGATGGTGACGGTGTTAACGGTGCTGCCGAGACCTCCTCGGTCACACTGATCGTTTCCGCGGCTTGTCCGATCGGCAATTGCATATCGACCACCGGCCGGCTGCCCACTGTCAGGACGATCCCGCGCCGCACTACCGTCTGAAAGCCAGCCAGCGATCCCTGAACCTCGTACTCGCCGATCGGCAACTCTGGAGCAACATACCGGCCTTGATCGTTGGACAAGACCGTTCGCGTAAAAGCGGTTCCTATATTTCTCACACTGATCGATGCCCCCGCGATCGCGGCCCCGGATGGATCGAGGACCGTACCGGAAATAGCTGCCGTGGCACCTTGCGCGTGCAACTGCCCGGCTCCGAACGTTATCAAAATGGCGGCTATGATTGTCCGTGAGATAGTCTTCATGGATTCACCTGATCGTCAGAATTTTTTCTTACCGTCCAGACACACGCATCCTGATATCACGTTCGCGTGAGGTGAAGAAACAGTTACTTCAAGCTATCATTACACCGTCAAACGAACCGAGCGAGGCTCCGAGTTGTCGAAACAATCTTTACTTTCCATCCTCCTGATAGCTGGCGTTTTTCCCACGGGCTACGACTTCCATGCTGCTCCACAAAACGCTCCGTCGAAAAAACAGGATTCGCCGTGTCCCTCGATCGTCAGGAAATTTCCCAATCTTGAGCTGAAAGAGATTTCTGCCGATGCAGTGACGTATCTCAAAAAGTATTCTCTGCCGGTCGGCGACCGGACTGGGTTCTGCCGCTACCTGGAACATATCCAACATGACCACGAGGTTAAGATCGAGGAAGGTCTGTTGGATATGATGGGCGATTATTTCTTAGCAACTCAAAAGATCGAAACCGGCTATTACTTCAGCTACAAGATCGGTTTCCCCGATCGAGAGATACCGCAAGTCGTTCTCGATCGCGCCTCCTCCGAGAGCGAACAAGCCGACCTATTTCTCAAGGCCATCGATTCCGATTCGGACCGAGCGAGGAAAGCGCTACTCGAAAGACAAATCAAAACTCTGTCAGCTTCGATCCGAAAAGAAGGCGCCCTCAAACTCATTCGATTGCTGTTGGAGAAGTCCTGGGTCTTCAATCCCGAGATTCAAAAATACCTTGGATCCGAAAGCTACCACGACGACAGCTACGTTTTCGTGGATCGAGGTTTGAGGACAACATCCTACGCCCACATGGGCGCAACGCTGGATTCGTATCTGAATAGGCCAGGCGTTGAGGCATCGACAACGCGGTTTCCTGAGAAAGCAAAACGTGTTCTTATCATTGGTCCTGGTCTTGACTTCAGCCATCCCGAACTGGGGGAGGAAGTCCCGCAACAGTCATACGAACCTTTTGCCATCTTAGACATTCTCTTGAAATCCAAGAGTTCCGATTTCGAAGGTATTCACGTCGACTTGTTCGATATCAGTCCGCGCGTCGTCGAGCATTGGGAAGACCTTGTGAGGTCAGCAAACCGGGGCAAACCGGCCAGGTTATTCCTGGTCAGCGGACCGGCGATGTTGAGAGGGGGAAATCCATCGTCGAAGGACGTGATCACAAGCTACATCGCTCACTTTGGAAACTCTTTTCCAGGTGTGACCTCAGAAATCTCGACGAAAAGGAGCCGGCGGCCTGTTCCCAGAACACTGGATCCAGACTCGGTATCTCTACGTACGTTGACCATTCCCTCCGCCGTGGTGAAAAAATTTCATCCTTTTCAGGGCGATCTGACCACGACTCATCTTGAAAAGCTGGCGGCCAGGAACGGCGGTAAGTACGACCTCATTTTTTGTTTCAATACGCTGGAGTATTTGAACGAGGCCGAGCGGGCGTTGGCCGGAATTAATATCCGAGAGTCGCTCTCGGCGAATGGAATTTTCGTCACCGACAACCGTTTTGAAACGGATTTGGGAGAGCGTCCCCAACGACTCCAAAAGCCCGGTTCAGCCGCCAAACCGATTTTCGAAGCATCATTCTTCGAAATGGCTGCCGACGTCACTACGGTGACCGGCCGCCACATCGTTATTTACCGAAGAGGACACAAGCGCGGCGGGTGAGGTTGTAAATCGAGCAGGATGCGGAAAAATTCAAGACGAGCAACGCCGCCACAGTGCATTCGTCGGTTCGAACGCATTTTCAGCAGAAGCGAAAACCTACTCCCACCTCAGAACACGAATTTCAGACCGAATTGAATCTCGCGGTTATGCGTGCTCGTCGTTGTGATTCTCCCTCCGGCGTCGTTGTAAGAGCCGTCCTGTAGGATCGGCTGCATGTTGGGTTGTCCGAGATTCGTGTGATTCAAAACGTTGAAGAATTCGGCCCGGAACGTGAGATTTTTATCTTCCTTGAAGTTGAACCGTTTAAACAAGGCGAAATCGAAATTCACCAGATTCGGTCCGATGATGGTGCCTCGCCCCACATTACCGAGGAAACCTGGTACTGGGTTTCGCAGTGCTAACGGATTTGGCAGCGCGAACGCATAAGGATCAAACCAGTGCTCTGCGGTTCCCAGGCTTATCCCGTTTGTTCCGATACCCTGCGTCGGGTTCAAGCTTCGGCCTGTAACCAGATCGGGACGGTCCGCGGCGCCGGAATTGCCTGTACGCGAGAAATCGAACATCAATTGCGGCGTCAATGGCTGGCCGGACATGACCAGAGAAGTGCCTGAGACTTCCCAACCGCCCAGCAGCACCGAAGCCGCGCGATTGGTAAAACGGAATGGGAACGGATAACTGGCACTCGACGAGAAGACGTGGGTGGCGTCGTGAGCCGCCCGCCCCCATTCCCGTGCGGAATCGTCCGGATCGAGGCTCGTCGAGGGATCCCTCTGGCCGTTGTCGCCGTTATTCAGGCCCCCCTGCTGGTCCATGACCTTGGAGAAGGTATAGGCTGTGGTAAATGTCACACCGGCGCCGGCCTGGCGGATGAACTTCACTTGCATGCCGTTGTAATGGGAGTTGCTGTCGTTGGTTTTCTCACGGACACGGTCCCAGTTCGGATTCCGGCGGGTGATGTTGAGCGCGTTGCAACCGGCGGCGGGATTCGGTCCAAAACAGTTAGCGGCTGTCGTGCCTCTTGCGGGATACCACTTCTGCCCGTTCACGATTTCGTAGTTAGGGTAATTGAGCTGGATGTAGCGCGTGAGATGCCGGCCTTGTGAACCGACATAGGAAACTTCCAGCAAGTTCCGTTGACCCAACTGTTGCTGGACCGCCAGAGTGAAGTTGTATTTGGTACCGGCGGGCATCGTGGACGCTATCGGCTCCATCTGGATGGCGGCGACGTTCGCGAGATTGAGCAACGGCGCAGCATTTGGGAAGGTCGCGGCCAGGGTACTTGTGTCACGTGCCCTCAGGCGATGGAAGAAAGGGGGATACTTGGACGTTTGCTGGTTGAAGGCAAACGGCACGATCAGATCGTGATAGATGCCGAAACCACCGCGCACAACCCGCGTGGCTTTGCTGTTCGTCTGCCAGGCAAAGCCAAACCGGGGTTGGAAGTTCAAATCTTTGGTCTTGAAAAAAGCATCAATCGCCGGATAGACGGTCTCTTTCTTGTCGCGGATGTCGAGCAGGTTCGAGATCTGGTGATGGGATTCCCTTGGATCCGTCGTCGTCTCCCAACGCAGTCCCATGTTCAAGGTGAGCCGCGAGCTCATCTTGAAATCGTCCTGCATGTAGAATCCCAGCATGGTCTGGCGGATGCCCTTGTATCCCTCCTCGCCGATCGGCACACCGCCGAAAAGCTGGGGTTTCGCCAGAATGAGGTCTTCGATGTTCTGAAATGTGTATTGGCCTCTCGATTCCGACTGGACGGTGTTGTTATTTTGGATGCGACGCACGACACCACCCCATTTGAAATTGTGGCGACTCTTGACGTACGTGAGGTCATCGCCAAACTCCCAGAGGTTGTACACCCAGAAGCGCGGGAAGTTGGTGTCGGATCCAACGTCGCCGATTGTAGGAGTTCCGCGCTCCTCGCCAACAGTTAGAGTCCCCATAATCTTGCCGGGGACAAAAGTAAGCGTCCTCGCGAGGTCCGTCGTTGCCACCGCGTCGGAGAATTGAGCCGACCGATTGAAGGCAAACCGAGCCGAATTAAGCAACGCCGGCGAAAATACAGTGCTGCCTTGCAGCGTCACATATTGGCGTCGCGCGCGGTTTTGTTCCTCAATATTTCCCACTACCAACGGAGCAGAACTGTCGTCATCATCGAATTGATACCGGCCAAAGACGCTGGTGTTCGTCGAGAGTTGATGGTCCAGGCGGCCCATGAAGAAATCTTGCCGAACAATGCTTTTCGGCGAGCCGACAAATTCCCCAATGTACAAGTCTTCGCCTGTGGCGCGGTTCTTGAAGATCTGGCCGTTGGGATCCGGATAATATTGGAAGAAGGGAATTATTCTCGGGCTTGGCGTCACTCTGTAGGTTCCGTACGAACCACTACTATTGATGGGGCTGCCGGGGCAAAGCCGCGCCGCTTCGCTTCCCGGTAAGCGGTTTGCCGGTGGCACACATGGCAAGATTCCCTGTTTGGCTGCAACAGTTGGAACCACGGCAATCGTGGTTTCGCTGCGCGACTGGCGGAAGCCTTCATACCCGCCGAAGAAGAAGGTCTTGTCCTTTTTAATCGGTCCACCCAGAACGCCGCCAAACTGGTTCCGATGGAATGGCGGCAGATCGGCCCTGCCGTCACCGTCGTGATCCTCCAGATCGAAGATGGTTCGGGCATCGAATACGCTGTTCCGATGGAACTCGAACAGCGTCCCGTGCAAGTCGTTCGTACCACTGCGGGTGACTGCCGAAACAACTGCGCCCGAAGCCCGGCCGTATTCTGCACTAAAAGTGGCGGCAACGATCTTGAACTCCTTGATCGCGTCCACGCCGAGGTTTGTGCCCGCCGCACCACCCGGCGTGGAATTGGACGAATCATTGACGTCCGTCCCGTCGAGCAAGAAGCTGTTGGAATAGCTGCGCGAGCCGGCAACGCTGAATTTGTTCGCGCCCGAACCGCTGTTGAAGCCACCGCCGGCGCTGGTGTATTTGACCACCCCCGGAACGGTGTAGGCTAACGTGTCCCAGCTTCTGCTATTGAGCGGCATTTCGCGGATCGTGCGGTCATCGACCAGGCCGCCCATGGTTGCATTCGTTAATTCCACCAGAGGCGCCTCTCCCTTCACCTCCACCGTTTGAGTCACTGCTCCCACGGCGAGGGTGAAATCGACGACCGCTTCCCGGCCTACTGTCAGGACGATACCCGAGCGCACCTGGTTTTGAAACCCGGGCAGCTGCACGTTGACCTGATAGTTCCCCAGGCCGAGCGCCGGAGCGGTGTAACGGCCTGTCTCATTGCTCGTGAGGGTTCGGGAAATTCCCGTATCTTGATTCTGTACCGTCACGGCCGCGCCCGGCAGTACCGCACCGCTTTCATCGCGTACTGTCCCGGTGATTGTTGCGGTGTTGACTTGCGCTAAGGCGAGTTGCGCACCGAAAACGAAAGCCAACAGTGTCAAAAAGAAGTTTCGAAGCGACATGAACCACCTCCCAAGTGTTTGGAATTGCTATGACGCAACCCCTCCTCTGCGAGGAGGGGAATTTGCACCTACTTCCCCTATTTCGCCGCTTCAGCGGCTTTTTCTTGAGCACGCGCACCACTGAGCGAGTTGAACATGGCGTAATTCGTCTCGTGGCAGCTGTACTCGAACAGTTGATAGCCGGGTTCCTGCATAATCGGAAAAGCAATCTTCCAGGGTCTGGTATAGATCTTCGGATCGTCAACCGTCATTTCGTACTGGATTGTGTTGGAGTCCACGCGTGTGAAACGTTCCACCAACCGAAGGGCGTCGCTCGTGGGAATACCATTGCCGTTCCGCCCGATACCGGTCTTGTTGTCGAGGAAATTCGTTGTCTCGACCACCAGCGTGTTGCCTTCCCAATGCCCGCGCGAGTCACCCAGATAATTCCGGATGTTCGGTCCGGCGTGCGGTTTGTTCAATGGAATGACACGCGCTTCGTGGAGCTTCTCATGAACGAGTGTGACGTATCCCGGCGCCTGCAGAATTTGAGTCCCATTGTCGTAGGCGGATGAAAGCATCGATCCCGCCAGCCCTCGCGAGATGCAACGGATGTAGAGGTCGTAATCCTCCCAGGACGCGGGCGGCCGCTGCGGCGTCAGGGCGGTTTGCCGGGATTCCGATGCGTCCAGTCTTTTCCGGCCTTCCGATGTCAACGGCGGAATTCTTCCGTCAGGCGGCTCCACAATGAGCGAAGTTTGACGCGTTGGTCTTCTTGCCCGCTCGCCCCAGTTGGATGGAGGGCCTGTGGTCACGCGGGCGTTGGGATTCACGTACTGCTCGAGATCCGCCTTGGCCCGCCTTTCTAACTTGGCAGCGGCTTCTTGAAGCTCCTTCTCTGTAAAGTAGAGCCGGTTTCCAAACTCGACGGGCCGCTCGATGGGCGTCTCCATCAAGTCATCGCTCGTGTAAATCCCCTGAAGATCCGGGTCACCCCAGGGCGTCTTCGGCGGCGCCCAATTCTTGCCTGCCGGCCCCTGACCAAATAGCGGCGCCACCCCGACAAATAAAACAACCGCCGCCGGAATGACTGATGTTCGAAATCGGTGGCCCATGCGACCTCCTCTGTTATTGAATTCCTATTAACGGCCAGTAAAAAGAAACCAGCAACATCAGGATTATGGATTCGATTACCGTCAGTGCGAATCCGATGCGAAGCAAGTCTCTGGCTTCGAAATACCCGTAAGAGTAACCAACCGTCATTACCGCCGACTGATACACAAAAATTTTGCCGCCTGCTGCGAATGACCAGATCATTCCAAGTAGCAGCGGATTGAAATTGTGCGCTTTTGCGAAATTCATCAGCAGAGGCATGGACGTTCCGAGCATCGAGATTTCACTTGCCAGGAAAAAGTGATACACAAAAGCCGTCCAATAGAGAACTATCGTCGTGACGAAGACATTCGAGAGCAGCGGCTCCATCCAGGCAAACATAAAGTTGGTGAGGATGCTGAGCGCCTTCGTTTGATTCAGGACTTCCCCCATGCCTAGAGCCGATGCAACAAAGAACACAGGCAATAAGTTGACGCGCTTCAGGTCCTCGACGGTAAGCACTCCTAGACCCGGGAGAAGGGCACAGAATGCAATGCCTAGACCGATGATTGAAGGTGAAACACCATGAATAAAATCGGTGAGCCATAGGCCCATCGCCACGAGCGTCAAGAGCGCCGCTCTCGATTGGAGAGGCGTCCAAGACCCCATCTTCTCGATCTCGCCCCGGACATAGTGCTCGCCGCCCGAGAGCTCCGGTTTTTCCGGAGGAAAGAACCAAAGCATGAGGCGCCACGCGATAAAAATCGTCATCAGGCTGCAAGGCAGATACGCCAGGAACCAGCGGCTCCAGAGAACTTGAACGCCGCCGGCTCTCTCGATCAGCCCTCGGGCGGTAATTGAGGATGCACCGGCTATGACCATTTTGTCGAAAAGTCCGGCAGAGTACGTAATGGTCAGGAACATTCCCCGGGCGATGTTGCTGCGGGGCCCTACGCCAAAGGCCTCGATGAATCCCAGCGCTATCGACGCCATGATCACAACGCAAGCCACACCCGATGGGACGATGAACGTCAACAGCACAGCCGCGACGATCAGACCGAGGAGGATGCGCGAATAGGTGCTTCCGACCCGCTGCATCACAAGAAACGCGATTCGCCGGGCCAAACCGGTTTTTGTCGCCATCGTGCCGAACAAAATGGCGCCAAATAAGAACCACGGGGTGTCGGTGGCAAACCCTCGGAATGCGACGTCGAAGCCAACGACACCCAATGCCCAAAACAAATAACATCCGATCAAACCAGCCAAGGCGAATTCCATCGCTTCCGTGATCCAAGCGACAATCATGAACGACGTGATGGCAAGGCCATGCTTGGCCGAGGCTGCCATATTCAGAGGGGCGAACCAAACGATCAGTGGAACGACTATACACAGAACCCGGCCAATATTCACGCGCAGCGATACATCTGCTGAATGTTCACGCGCAACGAGTTGTGTCGCAGCTTCAGTACTCATGTTCTTCGAGAATTCGACTTGGCGGGACTTATAGCAGGCCGGTTGTCGGTATGTCAATCACGGGAATGCCGTAGATGCAAACACTTGAAGGAAAGTTCGCGAAAGTGTTCGTCGGTTACTTCGTGGTTTCCGTTGCGGGCGGCTCGGGCAGCATTTCCACCGCTTTCCTGATAAGGCTGGCGTGAATGACAGTGGCGAGCGACAGGCTCTCTTTCGAAGAACGGGTGTTGGCCGAAAGCTGTTGTGTGACGAGTCCAACGATGAAATGGACGGTCTCGCCGGTGTGCATGCGTCCGGCGTAGAACCGGTTATTCGAGGACAGATAAACGGGCCCCCCGCTGTTTCCCGGGAAGATCGCGAAATCAAACAGAAATTTTTGCGTCGATTCAGTCGGCAACAGAGGATAGGAGGCGATTCTGCCGCTCCGGAGGATGGGAAAACCGGCGGCGTTCGATTCCGTTCCGAAAGGATAACCTAGGCAAGTGAGCTCTTCGCCGGGATTGACCTCGAATTCCGACAGCATGTCGTCGTCGGCAAGAAGATTTGTGGAAATGATCGGAATCTGGATCCCGGCCGGCAGCGCAATATACATCACGCCCACGTCGACGTCGTCCAGACTGGTCCACAATGGCTGCCCCGCGTCGCGAATTTTCACCGGATAGCGGACGCGCTGCCAGCCGGAAGCCGTTCGCCGGCGTAGATTCAGGATTGCCGTGTCACCGGAAACGCCCTCCAGTACGTGCTTCGCGGTGATCAACACGGTTTTGAATTTGGTGCTACCCGCGATTGGCTTGGACATCAAAAAAACCGTGCCCAATGTGACAGAGTTCGGCCCAGCCGGGCCCTCGATCTTGAATGTTGCCTGGAATAATACGGTATTAAATTCGGTCTCCTGCGCCCGCGCCGCGAAGGAGCCACCCATGCAAAGGGCGGTCAACAGCATTATCATCAACATGAGTTTTCGGCGGATCGTGTCCATTCCCTCGTGGATTATCACAGATGACAGAGAAAGCCGGCGAGATTTTTATGGGCAAAGCCGTCGTTGCTTCAAAGGTATCTGTGAGCGACCCCTTCGCTCGCGTCTCCCCCTCATGAGGGGGAGAGTGACTTCGCCTTTTGCGGAACTTAGCTTGTAGAGTTTCAACCGGCAGGCGGTTTCCCCACCATATGGCCACAACCCGCCCTCTTCGCCCAATACTGCCAAGCACGCCAGGTTTGCTTCGAATACGGTTGGTAGCGCGCCGCGCGCGCGGCAATTTCTCCATCAGAGAGCGGCTTGAACTTCCCGAGCTGGATCGCTGCCAACTGGACACGCGCATTGCGCGGTAGGTACACAGAAAGCCTGACGACATCGATCAGCGATTGTGCTGCCGCTGCGAATCCGTGACCTCGCATTAACACGACGTTGTTCGAGCCAAGGCAGCGCGCCAAATCGCGGCCGTGGGCTGTGTTTGACACGAGAAGATCGGTGTCTCCAAAATTATCGGCAATATCCCAGACCGGCACATGGCTTCCGATAAAACTACCGGAGTGGATGACCGGACGCAGCGGAACATCCGTGATTCCGAAGGGGAGAGTGTCCTCGGCATGGGCGTGCACGACCGCCACAACATCTGGCCGTGCTGCGTAGATGCCGCCGTGGATGAATCGTTCAACAGACGGCGTGCGCCCATCACTAAACGCTTCTCCATCCAAACCGAATTCCACGATATCGGAGCGTTCGACTATTTCCGGAGTGGCCAGCATGTGGGCCATGAAGAACCGGTCCGGCTTGCGGGGATGCCGAATACTGACGTGGCCATATGCATCCACGACGTTTTCGTTGGCGAGGATCCGATTAGCGATCACGAGTTCGTTAAGAGCATCATCCAGTTCGATCATCATTTCTAAATATTCCCCTCCTCGCAGAGGGGGGGCGCGAAGCGCGAGCCTGATAGGGCGAAGCCTCAATATGGCGCATCCGCCCCTCCTCTGCGAAGAGGGGAATGTTACTATTAGCATCCGTCCCTTGGCAGTTTCCTTTTAGATGGAGGCATCCATGCGACATCTCACATTCATCGCCACCTGTACGATCTCCCTCTTGCTGAGCGCAACTTCGCAAGCTCAGCGAGGAACGAGCGGCGGTCAGTGGCCGAACCACAGCGGAGACAAAGGAAGCACAAAATATGCTCCGCTCGATCAGATCAACAGGAGCAACGTCCGGAATCTGCACGTCGCATGGCGCCGTCCTGCAGTGGCGGACGAACTACGCGAACAACATCACGAGCTGAAGTTCTCCAACTTGTTCCGATCGACACCGTTGATGATCAATGGCGTGCTGTACGCTTCCGACGGCATCGGTCTGGTCGAGGCATTCGATCCGGCCACCGGCAGGACGCTTTGGGTGCAAGAGTCAACAGACCCCGGTCCGGAGGCGCTCACCGGTACGTCCACCCGCGGGATTGCGTATTGGCGCAACGGAGCCGACGAACGGATACTGTCTGTTCGCCCGCCTTACCTGTACGCTATTAATCTGAAGACCGGCGAACTGATTCGCAGTTTTGGAGAAGCCGGCAAAGTCGATC
>Ga0209058_1000595_pt1 | contig 31186 bp, 22 predicted proteins | sample GraSoiAngelo_147_FD_185904 | JGI IMG/M metagenome (GOLD analysis project Ga0209058, IMG submission 185904) | Grasslands soil microbial communities from the Angelo Coastal Reserve, California, USA - 14_1009_05_40cm (SPAdes) (version 2) | ecosystem: Environmental > Terrestrial > Soil > Grasslands ... | reverse complement strand
GATTCGAGACATCGGCCCGCGCAATGAGGTTCGAGTTCCGGGAAACGCGCAGACCGTGGACGCGCGGGGAAAATGGGTGATCCCCGGTCTGATCGATGCGCACGTGCACTTTTCGCAATCGGGCGGGATTTATACGCGGCCCGATATTGTGGATCTGCGCAAGTGGCGTTCATATGAAAAGGAGATGGAATGGATCAAACAGAGGTTGCCGTACACGTTTGAACGGTATCTCGTCTCCGGCGTCACCGGCGTTGTCGACTGTGGCGGCCCGATGTGGAACTTCGAAATGCGCGACATTGCCTCCCATACGAAGAAGGCGCCGCGCGTCGCCGTTGCCGGGCCTCTGATCGCCACGTACCTGCCGCCCACCACTTTGGCGAGTGATCCTGACATCGTCAAGCCCGACTCTCCGGCTCAAGCGCGCGATCTGGTCCGGCGGCAGCTGGAGCGCAAGCCGGATCTGATCAAGCTGTGGTGGGTCCGGCGGCAAGGCGACAACTTCAACGAGCAGGTTCAGATCATGTCGGCCGCTATTGAGGAAAGTAAGTCTCACAGCGTGCGGGTCGCGGTTCATGCCACCGAACTGGACACGGCGAAGGCCGCAGTTCGGGCGGGAGCGGACATTCTTGTACATAGTGTGAGCGACCGGCTCCTCGACACGGAGTTCATCAATCTCGTCAAAAACCGCGATGTTCTCTACATCACCACGCTGGCGGTTGAAGAGGGCTACCGGATGGTCTTGGATCGGCAGGTCGCGTTAACAGACATCGAGCAAAAGCTCGGCGATCCTGAGGTCATCGCAACCTGGTCGGAACTTGCAAAGATTCCAGCCGCCGAAATTCCGGGTGGTGTCCCCCACATTCCTGCACCGCCAAAAAGACCTGCCGCTTACGACAATCTGATGCTTTTGGAATCCGCCGAGGTGCGTGTCGTCGCCGGAACCGATGCCGGCAACATCGGCACATTACATGGGCCCTCGCTTCATCACGAGATGGAATTGATGGCTGCGGCCGGTTTACGTCCGATGGACATCATCGTTTCCGCAACGAAAAATGCGGCCGCTGTCATGGGGCTTCAGAACGAGGTCGGCACGCTGCAAAAGGGCAAATTCGCGGACCTCGTGATTCTCGATGCCGATCCGCTCGCGGATATCAAGAATACGAGAAAGATCTTTAAAGTGATGAAAGGCGGCGAATTCGTCCCCTAAGACGGTAAGCCGCCATCCACGCCCGCGCTGTCAGCCTTCGGCAGATCTTTGCAAATCGAGTATGCGCTGGCTCTTCCTGCAAAACGGATACCGCTTCACTTCGCCGTCGCTCCGACGACGGCGCGGATGACGCCATCCGTTTTGCTGTAAATGTACAGTTCTCCAGCGGCATCGATCGCAAATCGCGCGTCGGCGCGCCCATCACCGGATACAGTTGCACGGCCCGGCAGGTGCGCCGCTTTTCCTCCACGTGCCTGGTAGGCGGCTTCAGCGATCGGGAACATCGTGTCATGGACTTTGCCGTTCCACGAGATCTTCACTTCGTGGATTGGAGATAACGTCTCGGGCTTTCCATCATCGGCGGCAAGCATGTCTTTGTAATCCGCGTACCACACATGTCCTGTGGTGATATCAGTGAAAATGTATTTTCCGCGAAGCGCCGGAATTGCCTTCCCGTTGTAAAGGAAGCCCGCTCCAATGGCGTCGCCGCCTCCGGGAACGTGCCCATACTTGATGACAGGGTATACCGGCACGACCAGCTGGTCGGTGACGTCACTAATTTGAACAGGAATTCGATCGACGGCGGGCAGAGGGCCGGTTGTATTGTCGGGCTTCATCAATTCGTTCGCTTCGCGTAGCGGGTAGCCATAATTGGCTCCCTTGCGAACGATATAAACTGATTCCCACGTGTGCAACCCTACGGAGTTCACAACAAGTTGGTTGTTTGCCGGATTGCTGGGATCGATCGCCCAATTCAACCGATGGGGATTGCGCAATCCATAAACCCAAATCTCTTTCCGCGCACCAGGTTTCGAGACAAACGGATTATCGTTAGGGATGCGGTAACGGCCGTTCTCGCTCACCGTACTCGTCGAGGTGTGTTCGTTGAGATCGGGAATGATCCGGAGGATCTTCCCTTCGAAATTATCCAGCCGCTGCGGATTGGGCCGGATGCTGGACATTGCTTCACCGGAACCGCCGTCGCCGCATTCCAGGTACATGACGCGCCAATCCGGATCGCCTCGCCGGGCGGTCGGATTGAAGATCATGTCGCCCATCGGATGCAGGCGCGTATTCATACTCACCCGCAGGATCTCGCGCGCGGTGCCTTCGAAGGTCGCGTTTGAAATATTGGTGTCCGTCCACTCGATGAGGACTCCCTCGAACTGCGTTTCTCCAGGAGGCGCGATGGCCGGAGTCGTGGTGTAGCCGGCCAGATTCAGGCCGCGAAAGTGCGCATTGTCGGGCATGATGGAGCCGGTCAACGCGGGATTCTCAATATGAACGGTATAGAACTTGCCGTTACGCCGGTAATCCGGATCGAAATAGAAACCGTTCAGCCCGCTGCCGTAGCCGGTTTCAAGAAATAATTTGTGGAAGAGCCCCGGATGACCCTCACGGCCGTTGAAATCGAGATACGTCGTGAGCTTCTTCGTTTCTTTGTCCAGGATGTACAAGGGCCCATTCAGATCGGGAATAAAAAACCGGTTCGCTCCGCCCGGTTCTTCTCTCAGGCCGTTCACTCTGGAGAGTAAGACCTCGTTGTTGCCTTTGCCATCGGCCAAACCGGTGATCGGCATCGTCACGTAGTCTTTAATCTCGATCGTCATTTCAGCCGAGGCCGCGATCACCGGCAAGAACTGAAGAACGATCAAACAGCACGCCATTCGTTTCCGGTTGTACATACGATCTCCTGGTTTTCTCGAACGAAGATAATACCTATAATGTCGCGCAAGTGACGCATGAATCTCCAGCGCAGCACGGATCGTATTTTGACAACGCACGTGGGAAGTCTGCCGCGCCCTAAAGATCTTCTCGATTTGATGAAAGCCAAGATGACCCGTCGTGGCTATGTTCCGGAACTCTATGAAGCGCGAGTTCGGAGCGCTGTCGCCGAATGCGTACGCAAGCAGGCTGAAAGTGGAATCGATATCCTCAACGACGGCGAGCAATCCAAGCCCGGCTTCTTTACGTATGTCGCAGAACGGTTGGAAGGATTCGAACCGCGGCCGGACCGGCGGATGCAAGTGTGGGCCTTGGAAGTCGCCGCTTTTCCGGAGTATTACGAGCAATACTTCAAGGAGGCGATGGGCGGAGGTGCGATCGCCCCGATTTTGCCGATGGTCTGTACGGGTCCGATTCGATATTGCGGTCAGGATGCGTTAAAAAACGATATTGAGAATCTCAAGGCTGCCGCAGTCGGCATTCCGCATCATGTCATATTCATGCCATCGGTGGCGCCAAGTGGAGTGGGCTCGAACGAATATTATCGAAACGAGGAAGAATTCTTTCACGCCCTCGGCGCCGCGCTGCGCGCGGAGTACAAGGCGATTATCGATGTGGGTTTCCTCTTGCAAATCGACGATCCGTTCCTGACAGATATTTTCGCGGACCCGTCACTCAACCACTCACAGCGCCATAATCGCGCTTTGATGTTTGTCGAAGCGATCAATGAAAGTCTTCGCGGCATTCCCGCCGAAAAAGTCCGCTTTCATACGTGCTACGGCATTAATGAAGGACCACGGATCCACGACGCGCCACTCGAAGCTGTCCTCCCTTACATGCTGAAAGTCAACGCAGGCGCCTACAGTTTTGAAGCAGCGAACCCTCGGCACGAGCACGAATATCACGTTTGGGAACGCGTGAAGCTACCGGACGACAAAGTCTTAATTCCTGGTGTGATCACGCACGCAAGCAATATTGTCGAGCACCCGGAGCTGATTGCCGAACGCCTCGTTCGCTTCGCGAAACTCGTCGGCCGTGAAAATGTCGTCGCGGGTGCGGACTGTGGTTTCTCTTCCCAAGCGACTTACCGTACGGAAGTCCATCCCTCCGTCGTTTGGGCCAAGTTTGAAGCATTACGCGAAGGTGCGCGCCTCGCGAGCAAACGACTGTGGTCGTGATCGCACGACATCGTGAACACCGATTCGAGTACCTTCCAGAAGCACGGGCCCGCCCCTCGCTTCCGGCCATCGGACAATGTAGCTATAGGGACCGCCTCGGCGATTCGTCAGCGAGGCATTGCGCGCAGTCTTGACCGCGGCCTTGAGGCCTGTACTTCATTGAAAACACAAAGTGTTTATGAAATCCGGCTGGTGCGTAGAACACGCGGCTCTGCAAATTTGCACGCGGCTCTGCACACATGCATGAGCCGGATCGAGTACCGTTCCACTGATAGTTCCCAATCCCTGCGCGAAAGCAGACAGGCTAAACGCCAACAACAGGACTGCAGGTGCAAAAAACGTTTCATATGATCTCCCTTGGGTTGTCTTATATTGTGAGATATCGTTCCGGCTTACAAGACCGAAGCCCGGGGTGTTCTTCAATGGATCAGCACCACTCCGGCGCTGTCGCGCCACTCCTCCTCAACTGAGGAGGGATCTGGGTCGTAGGAGACTACAGATTGGCGGAGGAGGGAGGAGTCCATATGAAATGGGGATTTTCATTCCTATACCGTTTTCTTGCTCTCGGCTGGTCAACAGTTCTGGTGGCTCTGATGCTGGTTGCGCCCGCGATGGGGGGCCAGTTACTTCAGGGCACGATTGATGGCAACGTGACGGATTCGAGCCAAGCTGCGATTCCCGGCGCCACCGTCACAGCCAGGGACCAGCAAACAAATTTCACGAGGGAAACCAAGACGAACGCCGTGGGTGGCTACAGTCTATCCGGGTTGCCGCCCGGAACCTACACGATCGCGGTCAACTCGCCGGGATTCCAGAGCTACACTGAGACCGGTATTGCGGTCGTACCCAACACGATCCGCCGGGTGGACGTCACCCTGACTGTCGGTCAGGTTACCGAGAGCGTGACCGTCGAAGCTTCGACGGCTGCGTTGCAGACCGACCGTGCTGAGATCCGGTCTGAGGTCACCAGCAACACGCTAACCAACGTGCCGGTGCCGATCGGCCGTAACTACCAATTGCTGATGCCGACGCTCCCGGGCGTGTCGGAAGCGCAGAACAACAACTCCTTTGCGGCGAACCCAACCCGCTCGGTGAACTTCTCGGTCAATGGCACGCCGACGAATATCAATAACTTTTCCATCGACGGCACCAACAGCCGCGGAGTCATCGATAGCACGTTTACGTATATTCCGGCCCTCGAGGCGGTGCAGGAAGTCAGCGTCGTCAGCAATTCATTCGACGCCGAACAAGGTCTTGCCGGCGGCGCCGCGATCGCCTTGCAGATCAAAAGCGGCTCCAACGCCGTCCACGGTTCCATGTTCGGGTTTCACACCGACCAGCACCTGAAGGCGTATCAGTGGGCGGCCGATCGATCGCAGCCCAAACCAAAATACATTTATAACCAATACGGCGCCACCATCGGCGGGCCGATCAAGAAGGACAAGCTGTTCTACTTCCTGAGCTACGAGGGTACGCATTATTCCGAAAACGCTACGCAAGCCGTGCAAGTGCCTACGCTCGCGATGAAAGCAGGAGACCTGTCCGCATCTCCGACACCGATTTACGATCCGCGGACTGGAAACCCGGATGGTACCGGGCGGACGCCGTTTCCGGGCAATATCATTCCGAAAGACCGCATCGATCCCGGCATTCAGGCCATTCTCAATCTCGGGGGCTGGGCCCCCAACACGAAAGGCAGCGGGGCGTTCGGCTTGGCCCGGAACTATGTCACTTCGGCGCCCAACTACCAGTGGCGCCGGCAGTATGACACGAAGCTCAGCTACAACCCCACCTCCAAGCTGAGCACGTTCGTGCGCTTCGGTTTCGTGGATCATAATGCGAACACCGACGGCATCTTCGGGCCTCTTGGCGGCTTGCCCATCAGCCGCGCGAATACCGGATCCGGCTTCGTGCAGGGTCATCTCTTCCAGGGGACGATTTCGGCGACGTACGTACCAACTCCCAACCTGGTCATCGACGCCAACTACGGTTACTTTCGCGAGGACTTCAACGATGTGCCGCCGCGCGGTGATGAGAATCTTGGCTGGACCGTGATGAAGGTCCCGGGCCTTCAGACCGACCGGAAGACAGAACTCGGCTGGCCGCTGATTTTGATTGACGGTTTTTCCCGGCTCGGTGCGGCGAATAACTTCGAGCCGCATGGCTACCGTGATCCCACTTACGATTACTCCGCCAACTTGAGCTGGACCCGGAGCACTCATAATGTTCGCTTCGGCTTCAACCTGAACCGGCAGCACATCAATGAGAGCCAGCCGCAGGGCAATCTCGACTACATTGCTTCGCAAGGCGGATTCCAGTTCTCTCCCGGAGCCACACAGCTCAACGGCGGACCCCCGGGCAACGACTTCAACACCTTCGCAGCATTTCTGCTGGGACTGCCGAACAACGCCGGTAAGCTTCGTCTGTTCCCCGACGACATCCAGACGCGCATGAAAGCCTACAGCTTCTACGCGAGGGATCGCTGGCAGGTCACGTCGAAGCTAACGTTCAGTTATGGACTGCGTGTCGAGCTGTTCCCGTTCCCACGGCGAGTAGGACGCGGCCTGGAGGTCTACGACTTCGACAAGAATGTCATGCTGCTGTGCGGCCTGGGACCGAATCCGATCGATTGTGGCATCAACAAAGGCAAGGGCGGTCCAGCGCCGCGACTCGGCCTGGCCTATCGCATCGGCGATTCGATGGTTCTCCGAGCCGGTTATGGCATGACGTGGGACCCTATCAACCTCTCCAATTTCGAGCGCCTCAACTATCCGGATTTGATTCAAATCGCACTGAACCGGCCCAATGGCTTCTCGTGGGCCACCACTCTGCGGCAGGGATTTCCGGACATCGTGCAGCCGGACCTGAAGTCCGGCATTTTGCCGGTGGCCAGCACTCTAAGCGTCATTACGCTCGACAACAACAATCTCGTCCGAGGTTACATCCAATCCTGGAACTTGACCGCCGAAAGAAGGTTTGGCGGTTGGGTCGGCTCAGCCGGCTACGTCGCCACGCGAACCACGGATCAACTGCACCAACTCGATGCGAACTGGTCTCCGATCGGCACGGGAACCGCGGGCCAGGTTCTGAATCGCAAGTTCGGCCGCACGGCGGCGACGCGTTTCTACGGCACACTTGGGACTTCCAAGTACGACTCCTTGCAGACGCGTCTGGAGCACCGGTTCTCTACGGGTTACCAGGTTGTCATCGGCTATACGTGGGCGCACGGCCGCGGCTATAGCGCAGAGACTTCCGGAGCCATACCGGGAGCGGGCACGATATCGGGCATTACCGCGACAGTAGGCCTTCCCGCCTATTACCGGTTGAATTACGGCGACCTGAACCGCGACATCCGTCACAATTTCCAGACCACTGGCATCTTCGAGCTTCCCTTCGGAAAGGATAAGCCATGGGCGCAAAACGGGCCGTTGTCGCAGATCGCGGGCGGCTGGCAGATCAGTGCCCTGTTGAGCGCTTTCACGGGAACGCCTTTTACCGTCGTCGCCGACAACAGCACTCTGAACTCTTCAGCCTCCGCACAACGGGCCGACTGCTTTTCCACGCCGCGCAAGCGCGGCAATATTTATCAGTGGTACGATCGGTCGGACTTCGGCGTACCGGCCGCGGGACGCTTTGGCACCTGCGGCGCCAACGCGCTGAGGGGACCGGGAGTGGTCAATCTGGATATGGGGGTAGACCGCAAATGGCGATTCGGTGAACAGTACGAGCTGAAGTTCCGCGTCGAATCGTTCAATGTCGCAAATACGCCGCACCATTCGAATCCGATCAACAACATTAATACAGGCGGCTTCATGGAAGCGCTGGGCATCCGCAATACCGGACGCGACGGCCTCGACGAGCGAACCTTCCGCGTCGGCCTCAAGCTCAATTGGTGACCGGTTGCCTTATCCTACTGACCGAATGGGAGGATCTATGAATCGCCGAAAATTTGTTCGTATGGCCGGCGCGGGGTATCATGCGGTGAAAAAGCGTCGCTCTCACATTTTTGCGCCGCGAGGAGGAAGAGGAACTTGACCAAGCGAACAGTTGTCGCATCCATTGTTTGCGGGTTGGCCGTAACGGTGTGGGTCTTTACCCTGTCGAATATCGTGTCAGGCGCGCAGGAGCCGGTTTCCTTTACAAAGGACATTCAGCCAATCCTGCAAAGTAGCTGCTGGAAATGTCACGGCCAGGCCCTGCAGCTTGCGAAACTCGACTTGCGTACGCTCGAGGGTGCTCTGAAGGGCGGTCAAAAAGGAGCGTCGATTGTTCCCGGTAACGCTGAGGAAAGCCGCTTGTACCGCCGTGTCGCGGGTCTCGAGCGGCCGGCAATGCCGATGGATGGCAAGCTGACCAACGAAGAGATCTCGGCAATCAAGACCTGGATCGACCAAGGCGCTCACTGGGACCTGGGAGCTGACGCCAAAGCTTTAACTGTCGATCCCGCTGCGCTGGCTGCGTTAGAAAACATGGAGATCTCCGCGGAAGCGCGGAACTACTGGGCGTTCAAGCTGCCGGTACAAGCACCCGTACCCAACGTCTCGGCCAACCTGAGGAATCCAATCGATCGTTTTCTTGAAAAGACTCGTCAAGAAAAGGGCCTCAAAGCAGCGCCACGTGCGGATCGGCTGACGTTGTTGCGCCGTGCTTATCTCGACTTGATCGGACTGCCGCCCAGTCCTTCGGAAACTGCAGACTTCCTGGCCGACAATTCCCCGGGCTCGTGGGAACGTTTGATCGACAAACTTCTCGCCTCACAGCACTACGGTGAGCGCTGGGGACGGCACTGGCTGGACGTGGCGCGTTACGCCGACTCCGACGGCTTCGAGCAAGATTTCGACCGCCCGAATGCCTGGCTGTATCGGGACTATGTGGTTCGCTCTTTTAACCAGGACAAACCCTACAACATTTTTATCAAGGAACAGATCGCCGGCGACGAACTCGATACCAAGAGCGCCGACACGATGATCGCCACCGGTTTCCTCCGCGCGGGGCCTCGAGTGCACTTCAGGGAGAAGGACACACCCGACCGGCGTTTTGACTACCTGGACGATGTGCAGGCCACGATTGGCCGCGGCATCCTGGGCTTGACGGTTCAGTGCGCGCGGTGCCACAACCACAAATTCGATCCGATTCCGCAGAAGGATTATTACGCGCTACAGGCCGCCATCTTTGGTTATGTCGAAACGACGTACCCCTTGGTTTCCAAAGACGAAGCCGACGCCTATAACAAAAAGGTTGCAGAAGTCGATGCGCGAATCAAACCGATCCGGCAGCGGATCGCAGAAATCGAAGCGCCTTATCGGGAAAGATTGAAGGCCGAAGCGCTCAAGAAATACCCCGAAAACGTCCAGCGTGCGGTCGCGAAGCCCGAAAACGAAAGGACTCCGGGCGAGAAGTTGCTGGCAACGCAGATCATCGAAGGCGGCCTCAACGTTAATGCACGTACTGTAGAGGGCGCTCTGACTCCCGAACATGCCGCCGATCGGAAGGCGTTGCTCGATCAGATCGCGGCTCTCGAGAAGGAGAAACCGAAACCCATTCCGGTTGCCGACATCGTTACGGATGGCGATTATCGATTCACTCCACTCGGTCCCGGCGATGACGTGATCGGCTGTGTGAAATGCAGAATCCAGGAAAGCGAAGGAACGTACTTGCACACCGGACCTGGACGGTATCAGGTTCCACCCTCCTATTTCCTCGTTCGAGGCGATCCGAATAGCCATGGATCTCTAATGAAGCCGGGCTTCATAACGGTCGCCACTTATGGGAACCCGCCCACCGAGATTCCTCCGGCGGATGGACATACCTCCGGACGGCGAAGGGCGCTGGCCGAATGGCTGGCTTCGCGGGAAAACCCGCTGACGCCGCGTGTGATCGTCAACCGCATCTGGCACCATCACTTCGGACGGGGCATCATTCCGACACTCGATAATTTCGGCAAGATGGGCGACCCGCCGACACACCCGGAACTATTGGATTGGCTGGCCGTCGAATTCATGAACCGCGGATGGAGTATTAAACAACTCCATAAATTGATCATGACTTCCGACGCCTATCAGATGGCGTCCGCGTACACGGATGCCGATGATATGGAAAAGGATCCTCAGAATCAGTATTTGTGGCGCTACCGGACTCAAAGGCTCGACGCGGAAGTTGTACGCGACAGCGTCCTTGTAGCGAGCGGCGCGATCAACCTGGCTGTTGGCGGAAAGCCTGTCCGTCCGCCGTTGCCGGAGGCGCTGGTCAAATCCACGATTTACAACGTCTGGAAAAACCAGGAGGATGGTCTCGAAAGCTGGCGGCGCAGCCTTTACGTCTACCGCAAGCGCGGCATGGCGTTCCCCATGTTCGAAGTATTCGACATGCCCGATCCGAATTTCAGCGCGGGACGGCGCTCGATTTCCACGGTGCCCACTCAGGCGCTGACACTCATCAATAATGAGTCCGTGCTGAAGCAAGCGCAGTTGTTCGCGGACCGAGTAAAGAACGAAGCCGGAGATGAGCCCGTCAAACAAATCAATCTGGCATACCGGATTGCTCTGACGCGCCCTCCGGACGAGACGGAATTGGCGCTGGCGACAGATTTGTTGGGAACCCACTCCCTGCTTGATTTGACGCATGTGCTGTTGAATTTGAGCGAGTTCCTCTACATGAGGTGACCTTATGAAACACTTTTGGTCTCGACGCGATTTTCTATTTCAATCGGGCGGCGGCGTGAGCGGTCTGGCGCTGGCTTACCTGCTGCATAAAGACGGATTGCTCGCGGCCGAATCGGACGCCAGTTGCAACGACACGCCGCTGGGCGGAAATCCCTATGCCCCAAAACGGCCGCACTTCAAGGCGCGAGCAAAGGCCGTCATCTCTCTTTTCATGACGGGCGGTCCGAGCCATGTGGATACATTTGATCCCAAACCTGCGTTGACGAAATACGCGGGAGAGCCCCTGACCGGCAAGGGTGACATTAACGTCCGCCAGGGTTGGCCCGGCCCCCTGATGCCCAGCCCGTTCCAGTTCAAGAAATACGGAAAAAGCGGACTCGAGTTCGCTGAGATCTTTCCAAACCTTGGCGAACACGCCGACGAAATGGCCATCTTGAGATCGATATACGCAAGGTCCAACGACCACGTCCAGTCGACTTATGAACTACAGTCGGGACAGATTCGCGCGGGTTATCCCACGATGGGTGCCTGGATCACCTACGGACTCGGTTCGGAAGCGAGCGGTCTGCCGGCATTCGTCGCGATACCCGACCCACGCGGAGGCCCCATCGCCGGGGTCAGCAACTGGAGCGCAGGCTTCATGCCGGCCGTCTATCAGGGAACGTCCTTCCGCTCGTCCGGCGGTGACCCGATCATGGACTTAAACCCCCCCGAAGGATTAACCGCCGAACAGCAACGCACGCGGCTCGACCTTTTGGCGAAACTCAATGAGCGCGATCTGCAGAAATATCCTGGGGACTCCGAACTCGCTGCGCGCATTTCCTCCTACGAACTTGCATTTCGAATGCAGGGCTGCGCCCCTCAAGCCGTAGACCTGAGCAAGGAATCCGAGGCCACGCGGAAACTGTACGGAATGGACGAGAAGATCACGGAACCATTCGGCAGGCAGTGTCTGTTGGCACGCAGGCTGGTTGAGCATGGAGTTCGGTTTGTACAAGTCTTTTCAGGTGGGTTGGGCGATCAGAATACCGACACTTGGGATGCCCACGTGAACGTGAAAACCAACCACTCGCTTCACGCCGCCGAAACCGATCGTCCCATTGCGGGCTTGCTCACCGATCTCAAAGCTCGCGGCCTGCTGGATTCAACATTGATTCTTTGGCATGGCGAGTTCGGCCGGATGCCCCTCTCTCAGAGAGGTGTCGGCCGCGACCACAATCCTGGTGCGATGGCGGTATGGATGGCCGGCGCCGGCATCAAAGGCGGACAGGCGATCGGCGCCAGCGATGAATTCGGTCTCAAAGCTGAGCAGCAAGTCATGTCGGTTCACGACCTCCACGCGACCATATTGCACTTACTCGGCTTGGAGCATACGAAGCTGACGTATCGATTCAATGGCCGCGATATGCGCCTCACCGATGTATATGGCGAGTTGATCCCGCAAATCGTGAGCTAAATTCGCGTCGTGCGCTCCTCCCAGGCGATGACGAAACCGTTATTTCAAGTCTCGCGGACGCGGATATGTATTCTTCGGTGCCGTGATAAAAGATCCCGCTATTGCCGGCCTCGCCGATCTTCCACTCGAGTTCGGAGCCGAACTACTGTGGGCACATCTTCAGTTCCCGCAATGCTATTAGCATTGAGGGCCGATCGCGCAGGCTTATTCCGGTTGATTCGTATGAGCAGCGACGTAGATAGCCGTTCGCGCTGATATGCGCGTAATCTTCGGGCGTGTCGTCCAGCAGAAATGGTCCAGTCAAATGCGCCTTTGCATTGGCGGTGGTCCGAAGGTTGAGATCATTACTGCGTGAAATAATCCAATTGTCCAAACTGTGCCATTCTGAATCTGAAAGCGTGAACTTTCCATTTTTAATCTCAGGCAGAAGCAACCAATCGACAGCTCCCAAATCACGTACTACCACCGCGAGTTCGTCAAGACCGCCGAGCGTCTGCGTATTCACAACCGAGTTAATTCCGATTGGAACCTGACCGGCCAGTTGCCGATGAATGTTCTTCATTGCTCGGGCAAGTGGCAAGCCTCGAATTGATGAGTACAACGGTTCGGGAGCATCTATCGAAACGCGAACAATAGAGACAAAACCTTTCAGGTTTTCCCAGAGCTGTTCATTCAGATGGTGACCATGTGTCGTGATTGAAATGCCCAGTTTGGTGTCAGTCCAAATAGTCTGACAGGCTTCTGCGAGACCAGGAAAGAGGGTCGGTTCACCTCCGCCGAAAGCGACTTCCAATGTACCAAGCTGATCGAGTTCGCGACACCAGTGAATTATTTCCGGGACCGAAAGCATATGTCTGCTTTTGGGTGCATAACAAAAAGCGCAGGACAGATCGCAGACATTCGTAACGGCAATGCTGATGACCTCGGGGCCCTCGTCTCGATCCTCGACGGGAGTCCGAACTTCGTCAGCGAGGATATGCAATCCGGTTATTCTGTCGTAGAAATGAAGTCCGCGACTTTCCTTCCGCACCTTCATCCGGTGATTCCAGTTATTTTGATTTCTGTCGGATATTTCAGGAGCATGAGCCTGATAATTCCTCCGATTTCGGTAGACCGAATACCGGAAACAGTCACGGTTTGCTCGTCTCTTTCGACGTCACAAGGATTATCAATTCCCATATCGAAGTTGGAAGCGGTGGGCCCGAGAATAGTCACTGCCGGAAGCCGCGTTTCCCAAGCCTGCAAAAAGGCATGAACATCCGGGTAACGCCCTTCCCATTGTGCATGTACAAAATCTTCCACGACTTCTTCGGCTACTTGAGCGTCATCAATAGTCTTGAACGTTCCGATCACCGTAAGATGGGCAGAATGGCCTGAGCCAAAGCTTTTCCAAATCTTCATACGAACCTCTTAGATTTATAGCGCGCGTGTTCCGCGTGATGGCGCGCTCCGCCGCCTTCGGGTCCATGGTGAAAGTGTGCGGGTCGATGTCGGCGAACACAGGCTTGAGTCCGGCTACGCGCGTTATTTCAGGAACCACCCAGAAGGTGAGCGCGGGGACGATGATCTCGGACCCGGCGGGTATGTCGAGTGCCTTCAGAATAAAGTAAAGCGCCATGCGCCCGTATTCGGTGGACACGGCACGGACGTGACCGCGCCCGCCAAGGACGCGGAGGAATTCATGCCCGAACTCCGCGATGTGAGGCCCCTGGACCAACTGTTTTTTGTTGCGGCACCGCGTGATGATTTCTGAGATGTTCGGTACCACCCGCATACCGAACCGGCAGATTGCAGCCATCGTTTCGTCTCACCCCCTGATGAAAAGTCCGAATATTACACTCGGTCGGCGAGAGAGACCAACGGAATTGGAATGGATCCGCCCAATGGTCGGTCGGAGTGCGGCAATAAGATGCATGAGCGGCCGCGGCAGTTTCCGCGGACGGCACTCCACATTGCAATGTTGATCTCGGCCATTGGCTCGGATATAAACAACACGCTAAGTCCTCCTCATGCTTCACCGTGGTGGTGAACTGGGCCCCGGACTTGAAGCGAAGCGGTTACACGACCAGGGAGCCGGTCTCCGATGTGTCATAGCCGGCGAGCATTTCCAGTTTGCGACGGAGAGCGGCGCGCTGCAAAACATCAAGGAAGGTTTGGATTGCGGGAAGCCCCATGGTCTTTTTTCGAAGCACCAGGTCATAACGTTCGCTGTGTAGCGGCAGGAAATCCAGACCGAATGTTTGGGCAGCCGACCGCGTGGCGAGGCAGACGTCCGCATCGCCGGACACAACGTTGTATGCCGCCGCCAAATGCCCTCGTGCCTCACGACCATAACCCTGGACTTCATTGCGGTCGATGCCCGCGTTTGCCAACAGCCGATCCAGCAGCGCGCGGCTGCCGGAGCCGGGTTCACGGTTAATGATGCGAACCGCTTTCCGAGCAAGGTCTTCTACTTTCTGCAACCGCTTGGGATTTCCTCGGCTGACAACGAGCCCTTCTTCCCAATGGGCGAAAGTAATGACGCTGAAGTCTTTGCCGGGAAATTCCTTTCGCAAATACGGCAAATTGAATTCGCCCGTTTTCGGATCTTCGAGGTGAGACCCTGCAACGTGAACCTTCCCCTCTTTTAGCCAGGTCAGCGCCAGTTTGCTTGATGCTGCTGCCGGGATGATCTCGATGCCACCGATTTTTTCGACCATATGCGCGAGGAGGTTCGCGGCAGGGTCACAGCCCGCGAGAACGAGTCTTCTTGCCGATGCCTCGTCCTTCGCAAATACCACGAGTTCCGCACGACGGCTGGTCTGGCCGGGGCGTTGTATAATCCCATCCGCTTCAGGCATGTAATAGGGGGATGCGCTCACTGGCACGCTTATCCACCGCGTTTCTACCTGGCACAAACGCACTGGTTGGCCCTTTCCCACGGCCGTACCACTGAGAACTTCGGCGGCAAGGGATTCCGGTCCCTCCTGTCGATCCTCTTCAAGGGTGAAGAGCTCGTCAACCGTGACTTCGAGTTCCTGCGCGAGGTGCAGAGCGACCTCCGTGTTTGGAACATACGTTCCCGCTTCTATTGCGTAAATCGTCTGGCGGCTCACGTTCACGCGCCGTGCGAGTTCAGAGGCACCAATCCCTCGGCTGTTGCGTATTTCACCGACTTTGTTCTTGACGTTTTGCTTCACTGTTGGCGCATCCTTTGTTAGACAGCTGACTGGTTAAAAACGAATCTTTCCTACCAACTCGAATACGCGTGGGTTGCCGGCCGTGGTAATCGAACCGAATGCCGCGCTGCCGAAGCTTCCATTCGGATCGCCAAGGGGCGGTGTGTTGGTCACGTTAAATGCCTCAGCCCGTAATTCCAGATTGACCGTTTCTCGAATTGGAAAGGTTTTCCCGATCATCAGATCGGCGTTTTGTAAACCCGGCCCTCGGACTGGATTGCGTGAGCTGCTGCCGATAACGAATTGAGTGGCTGCGGTAAATGCGGATGTATCGAAATATCTCGCGACACTCCGGGCCGCAAAGTTGTTGGGATTGCCGACGCGGTTCGGCCGTTGAACGGCGAAGCCAAGGCTGGAGTTGTTATTGGTAGCCTGCGTGACGGGAACGGCGTCCCCCGACTGCAGGCGAACCAGGCCAGCAATTTGCACTCCTGAGAGTTTCCACAGGCGCGGGATATCATAGGTCCAGCCTGCGGCAAAGACGTGGGGAATATCTCCACTGGAAACATCCTTTTCCAGATGCCGATTGTAAGCATCCGCTGCTCCAGTGTTGTTGAGGACAGGGCCAGTGAAGATGGTTTGCGAGAACACGCTTGATGCATCGTCAATCAGCCTGGAGTACGTATACGAGGCATTCATCGTAAAGCCGCGAGATAATCGCTTCTCCAGTTTCAGCCCGACAGCATTGTAGGTGGAATTGCCGACGTTATCCCTGAATAGCGCCACGGTAGTGAAGCGCGGAAAGGGCCGCAACAACTGCTGCTGCGTAATCGTCGCAGTTCCGAGGGATGAAGAAGCCGGAATCGAACCGAAGAAAGGATTTGGCACCCGCGCCAACAGCGCGCCTCCCCGTGATAAATACTGCGTCGGAAGCTGATTGATGTTGGCATCCGGAATGCCCAGACGCGTGTTCTTGGAACCAAGATAAGCCACCTCGATATTCCACGTGTCTTTAAAACTCTTGCCGATCGTTAAGTTTCGCTGCTGAGAGTAACCGGAACCATTTGTACGGTCTACGCCGAAGACGCCTTGACCCAAACCGGAACCGGGATTCGGAGCCGTAGCCTGTACGGTCGGCCCGCTGGACAACGTGAAGGCCGCATTCACATTGTCCTGCGACTGTTGACCCACTGTCTGGATAAACGGAAATTGAGGCATTGTAAACGGAGTGGTGATTCCGGACTGCTCGAAAAAGATCAAGCCGTACCCGGCCCGCACGACCCAGGCATCCGCAATCCGATACGCCAGACCGAGGCGGGGACCGAAATCACAGCATTCCAGGTTACGAGCCGTGTGCGGGAAGTCCAACACTTGCGTAGCGAGATTGAAGACTGCACCCTGATTACGAACTTCGGTCGACGGGAAATTCAGCGTGTATCGCGTCCCGGCATTTAGCGTGAGACGCGGCGAGAGTTTCCAATCATCTCCCAGAAAAAACTCTGCAATATGAGCGCGTTCCTGAATGACATGATTCTGGATGTCGATCGTGAAGGAATTCACTTGCCCCAGCAAAAGAGAAGCGAAGGCATTACCGCTGTTGGCGACGGCCGGGTTGTTTGTGCCTGTTGTCGTGAATGAGAATGCCCCTGTCGGGTTCGCCGGGTTCAGAACATCTAGAGCTTCGCGGCGAATATCCGTACCGAATTTGATGGTGTGGCGGCCTCGCACAATTGTGACTGTGTTGAGGAACTCAGTAATAGATGTTGTGAAATTGGAGTTGGCGGCCGTGGCCGGTCCGATTTGTTGGAATCCGGCGACAGTGAAGATTGGCAGCACGGAGCCGAATGAATTTGGGGGAAGTCCGGGAATGGTAATTCCTCCATTCTGAAGAGAAGCTTGATTGAGATCGCGCCGCGAATACCCGACGCGGAACTGATTCAGAGTCGATGGAGAAAACGCCCAACTGTAATCGCCGACGAATACGTCCCCGCGCGTGATGGCGTGTCCAATGACGCCCGATGTCAGGCTCCCGCTGCCATCCGGCAATGGAGTGACCGGCGTATCGTCGTCGCGGAAATAGGTGTACCTCGCAAAGAGGCGGTGTTTTTCAGCGAAATAGCGGTCAATCCTGAAGTCGGCCTGATCCTGATTGTCAGGCTCCGTCGCCGTGCGTACGAAGTTATTCGCTCCCGCCACATTGGGCAAAGGATAGTGCTGAAGTATTTGGGCGCCGGCCTTATCGAAGCGATCCGTAGGGATCGTGTTGTTTTGGAATTGCGTCCTGCTGGGTGCTGCAGGGTCGAAAATCGGTTGAGTAAAGATGCCCTGCCGCTGGGCAAGCGTCGGAACGACGCTAAATCGTGTAACGCCAGTCCGGAGTCGCGTGCCTTGCCAATCCCCGAAGAAAAATGTTTTATTCGGCTGGATCGGACCGCCGAACGTTGCGCCATATATGTTGCGGCGGAACTCGGGCTTGGAGCCGGGCTGAGCAAAGAAATTTCGCGCATTGAGAGCTTCATTCCGGAAGAACTCAAATACACTGCCATGGAACTGATTTGTCCCAGACTTTCCAATGACCATGACGGTTCCGCCGTTCGACCGCCCGTATTCGGGAGAGTATGCGTTCACGTTCAGCTTGAACTCGGCAATCCCGTCGATGATGGGATAGTAGACGACCTGTCCCGGTTCAGGCTGCAGAACGCTGATGCCGTCATACATGTACTCGTTTGTCCGAGGTCGGCTGCCATTGATTCGCGGTAACACCGATCCACCGCCGGGAAGAGCAACGCCTGGTGCCATCGTCACGAGAGGAATGAAGTTTCGGCCGTCCAGTGGCAGCGTTGTCACCTTCTTTTCATCCACATTCATACTCACTTCGCCACTGGCGGTTTGCAGCACGGATGCCGCGGCGGCGACCTCGACTGTTTGCGAGTTTTCCCCAATCTGGAGTTGAATGTCGAGCGCGGTACGTTCGGCGAGGCGCAAAGTGATTCCGCTCTGCCGATACACCCGGAACCCTGGGTGTTCTACCGTCACGACATAGTTGCTGGCCGGAAGACCGACCAGGTGGTACTCACCCCGATCATCGGAAGTTCCCGAATAGCGCGCCATCGTCGCCTGATCCTTCGCTTGGATTACCGTTCCCGGTACGGGAAGGCCGGAAGCGTCGCGAATAACACCGAATAATTCGGCGCGGCCCGCTTGCGCCGCAGCAGGTGTTGGAAGTGAACGGATAATTAGCACGATTAGGACTGCGTGCATTCGTATTGTCATGTATCGTTATTTATAAACGACACTGTACTGTTATAACAACAAATAACAACAACAATTCCCGGACTTCAAAATACGAATTCGTCCGTCATTAACAGACAGGGTTATTTGTACAGGAAATGCCGCCGCAAAGAAGACGCGTTTTGCCTGACGAATGATTAATGGCGAGTTTGCCGCGAATGGTGCAAGGGAGGTTTCATTTGACTCTATATCTCCAAACCGACCACTCGCATCAGCTCCAAAGCGTTACTCTTCTGTACGACGCCGGGGAGCATGCGGTAGCTGAAGAACATTTTGCCCCCTTCCAGGTAATCTTCGAAATGGACGTTTGCCGCGCGCGGCGCCAGTGCATCCGCGACTGCGGCTAGCGCGAGGTCGTGAGTGGTGACCAGACCGATCGCGCCACGCCGGATCAACCCGCGGACAATGCCTTCGGCGCCGATCGCGCGGTCATGCGAGTTTGTTCCGTGCAGAACCTCGTCCAGAAGAAATAGAACCGGCAATCCGTTGCCTGTCAGATCCATGATTTGCCGAATACGCTGAATTTCCGCATAGAAGCGGGAAGTGCCGGCCTGAAGCGAGTCCTGAATTCGAAGTGTGGCGCCGATGGCAAGAGGAGACAACCTCAGCCGGCGCGCCCGGACCGGAGCTCCCGCCAAACCCAGCACCGTATTGATGCCAACCGTACGGAGCAGCGTGCTTTTGCCCGACATGTTCGATCCGCTCACGACGAGCAGTTGAAGCCCGGCGTTGATCTGAACCGAATTCGGAACACACCGGGCCACCGGCAGCAGCGGGTGACGCAGGTCTTCACCCTCGAACGCGGGGCCATGTTCGACAAGTTCCGGGAAAGGATCGGCAGGATGTTCAAACGTGTAACCGGCTAAGGCACACAATGCCTCGAACTCTCCTACAATCGAAAGCCACGTTGCGATTTTCGGACCGCTCTGCCTGCGCCAGGACTCGACAGCGAACGCGATTTGGGTTCCCCATAGCAGAAATGTGAAGGGTGCAAAAATAACTTGAGTTACCAGAAACAAGACCGCGGCAACAGCGCCGTCGCTTCGCTTCAACGTCAATAAGTCGATTAATCGAACCAGACGCGCGATCTGGCGCGAGGGCGGCAGATCACCGGTTTCAATCGAGGATCGTAAGCCAACGAGTTTGGCCGAATGGAATGTCTCGCGCTCCAGTCGCGATAGCATGAGCGATAACATCTCGAGATCCTTCTTCGGCCCTTCAACCGCGGACAGGATCTGACGAACGCGGGCTCGATAGAGCAACGCGAAAATGCCTGCCGCCATCAGTGAACCGTAGTAAAGAAGGTAGCTATTAGGATTTCCGGTTACCAGCATCAGTGAAAATGTCACAACCACGGATGCGGCGAACGCCCGTGCGGCAACCCGCGGCCATGAATCTGAAACAAGAGGCGGCCATATGCCCCACTGTTTCATTGTGTCCGGATGAATAGACGACCGGATGTCCGGTCCCAGGACGGCCAGATCTTCACGCAGATCGAGCCGGTTGCGCAGTTCCTCGAGCGCTTCCTGGCGGGCTCGTATTTCAGAGCAGCCGGCGGGCGCTTTGAGCCAGCCTGAAAGAATCTCTTCTCCGGATTGCGTGCGCGCCGTGCACAACAACTCGAAGAGCGATCCTTTGCCGAAGATATCCAGGTCCGCCGCATAGGCGTGCGATTCGTCCATGTTGCCCGGCGAATGTCCACGCCCGATCCAACGATCCTCGATCCGGTCGAGTCCATTCTCGTAAAAGGCAACGGCTCGCTTCGCCCGGCGCTTCACCTGAAGTACGCGTTCGTGGACGATCACCAGGGCCAAAAACAAAACGATTGGGCCGAGCAGCCACCATGGCGACAGTACCTCACGCGAAAGACTCAGCCAAATGGCGAGGACAAATAGGACGGCCGTGGCGAGCCGTACCTGCGCAATCCGAAGATCGAACCGTTCATACCGTTTCACGGTTTTTCGCCGGGCATCAAGACGTGTGCTGTATTCCAGATGAGGGTCGCTCCGAGGACCGGACTGCATGACTGGACATGATATTACCAAGACACAGATCGCACCGCACCGCCGGCAGTTTCGCAGTTGCGAACAAAGATTTTGAGGGCACCTGGGGGGCGCAGATCATCGACGCGCTGCAACCCCGGACTGGGGAGCACCCGGTCATCAAGAAAGGCTTCGGTGGGTTCTCGAACACGCCACTCGATACCATCCTACGCGCTATGGGCGTGACCACCTGCGTTGTCGCTGGCGTCACCACGTGCGTCTGCGTGTCGACGACCGTACGCGGCGGAGTCGAGCATAATTATCGAATGATCCTGGTTAAAGATGCGGTGGCCGAGATCAACCACGAGACCCATGAAGCGGAACTCCAGACGATGGCCCGCCTTTTTGCCGATGTGAAGACGACCGACGAGGTGGTCGCCATGCTCACCGGCGCCAAGGAGGGGCGAGGGTTGCACGCAGCGCGGTATTGAGCGCGCGAAACCTTGAGCTAATTCGAGACATTCTTCAAGCAGGCGGCCTCGAACGGACGACGCTCCGGCGTTTAATAGACAGACCTGAGGCGCCGAACAGCGTGCGAATTCCGTGTTCTCGGCATGGCGATAGAATGTGGTGACCATGCTGGTTGCGACAAGTTATTTCGGAAATCGGATTCTTCGCCACGTCAGGATGGATGTCCGGAGACTTCGCAATGAAGGTTTCGATATCGTCGTGCACACATTCAGTGAGAACGACCTTCGGTTCTACCGGAAATCGGTCCGGGATATTGTTGAGGTGACGAAGGAAACCGGCATGCGCGTGTGGATTGATCCGTGGGGAATAGGCGGAGTCTTCGGCGGGGAAGCGTTCTCTGATGCGGCACTGCACCACCGGGATTGGCTGCAAGTCGCTGCTGACGGAGATAAGCTACCGGCCTGTTGTCCCAGTAACCCGGGTTTTCAGGGTTTCATACGCGAGTGGACGGATGCTGCTCTAGAAACCGGGGCAGATGCTGTGTTTTGGGACGAGCCCCACTTCTATTCAAATGAAACGGAGCGCATAGGTTGTTATTGCAAGTATTGCCAAGACCTTGCTGAACGGGGGAAGCCGGCCATTGGATCTTTTTTGCGTGAGGTGTGCGGTAAAGTAAAAAGCCGAGGTAGCCAGAACGTCGTGTGTTTGTTGCCGTCGAGTCTGGAACGCAAGGACACACTTGACTGGAACGAAATTGCAGGACTTGAGAGTGTAATGAATATTGGTTCTACTCCATTCTGGGGAATGCAAGGTGCCGATCCAGAGAAATACGTAGGCCTCATCGGGCGGAAACTGATGGGAGCTGCATCGCGTGCACGCATTCAAACCCATCTGTGGATACAAGGGTTCAGGATTCCTGCCGGGAGAGAGGAAGAGATCACCAGAAGCACAATTGCCGCGGGACAGCTTGGAATCGATGTTATCGCGATGTGGGGATTCGATGCATGCGAGTCGATGTCTTTCTTGTCATGCGAACGTCCACAGATGGCCTGGGCAGCTTTCCTGAAAGCTATCGGGCAGTTGCGAGATCGGCACGAATGATCCTCCTCACGTCCTCTGCGAGGAAGGGAATTTGGTGTAAGATTCCCGCACAAGGAGATAACCCTAAATGTCACGTAACGGCCTTTTGCCAGGAGTCCTTTTCTGCGCATTGGTTTTTGTGTGCGCAATTTCGTTGGCCAGGTTAATTGCGGCGCCGGCTCGCGTCGGTGATGCGAAAACCGATCAAGAAGTCCTTAAAGCAGACGCTGACTGCAATGCCGCCGAATTACGCGGCGACATCAAAGCCATGGATGCTTGTGAAACGGACGACTTCACGCACACACACGCCAGCGGCGAGGTGGAGTACAAACCAGGGTATTTGAAGGGTGTCGGAAGCGGAGAGCACAAGTTTTTGACGCTCGATAAGACCGATGTTCATGTCCGCTCGTACAACGGCGACTCCGCCGTAGTCGAGAGCCACATCCATCTGAGAGCCAATAACAGCGGCAGGATTGCCGATGTCAATAACCAGTTGATAACCGTCTGGGTGAAGCAGCAGGGAAAATGGCGTGAAGCGGCATGGTTCGCCGTCGGTCTGCGGAATCCAGGCGCCCAGGCGGCGGAAAAGAAGTAATTTTCGTTACGTCAAGGCGGAACCGCGACGGTGCCAGTCGATGACGGCGGTAGTTTAACCATCCAAAGCTCAGACCGACATCGGGGCCAGCATTGAGACAGGAATACCCATAAAAACAGCTGGGGAAAGGGGTTTCTTAAACATGAGGATGTTGACTGCACCCCTCTTGGCGCTGACCGTGGTTCTCTTCGGGGGTTGTTTCGAAGCAAATGCTCAGAATGCCCCCGTAGCTATGCCTCTCAAATCGGTTCCAACGTTTTCTACTGCCAATATTGGACGCCAAGGCCATTTCTACGTGGGCGGCAAGTGGATGGGGGAGCCAGGCAAGGAACATATGCGCGGCGCCATGTACGTTGAGGTGTGGGTACCGAAGGAGATTCGCTACAAGTATCCGATCGTGTTCGTACAATCAGGCGGGGGCCAAACCAACGTAGCCTTGCTGCAAACACCGGACGGGCGGCCGGGCTGGGCCTATGACTTCGTCAACAGGGGCTACACCGTGTACATGTTGGATCTTCCGGGGCGAGGGCGTTCGGCCTATGTTCCGGGCGTTGACGGCGAAATGACTCCGCCGCGTACAGGATCGTTAATGGAAGAAGTTTGGTCGAGCGGCCGTCCCCCTGCGACTCCGCAGAGCACTTGGCCGCAGTACACGAAGCACACGCAATGGCCGGGCGACGGTCCGAACAAAGGGAAAATGGGCGACCCAATATTCGATTATTACGCCAAGACTGACAGCCAGACACCAACCGGCGCGGATTTGGAAAAAATTGCCGCGGACGACATCGAGGAACTGCTGGACTTAATCGGCCAACCGGTCATTTTGCTGCTCCACTCGGGCGCAGCACCCTCTGGTTGGATGGCCGCGGATGCCCGGCCGAAGCTGGTCAAGGGCATCGTGGCAGCCGAACCAGTCTCCCCACCCATCGAGGAGGCGGAAAGGGGGAGATCAGGTCCCGGGCGTCTCTGGGGCGTGACCAATCTGCCTGTTCATTACGACCCCCCGATCAAAGACCCGTCCCAATTGCGGCCCGTTCGCCAGGAAAAGCCGGATGGGCCGGGCCTCGTCCCATGCTGGGTTCAACAGGAACCCGCGCACAAGCTCGTAAACATGCAGGGCATCCCGGTTCTCAATGTATCGGGACAGGCGAGCTATCACCGTCCGTATTCCCATTGCACAGCCAAGTGGCTCAATCAGGCAGGTGTAAAGACTACGTACGTGAACCTCGAAGATGTCGGGTTGCCCGGCAATGGCCATCAGATGATTTCCGAGAAGAACAGTGCTGAAATCGCCAAATACTTCATGGGCTGGCTTGAGAAGAACGTTCGCTGAGCAGATGAAGTTGAGCCAGATGATGCAGAACACGAATAGGCGAAGTGTCCGAGACCATTGCGTGCTCATAACTCGCGCAAAACGCCGCAGGATTTACGCATTTGGCGCCGATACCTAAACATATGGCGACTTTCGATAACCGACCTCGAAAATTGCGGATCAGCATCTCGCCCTGAGCGGAAGGTCGTGCATAAAAGGCTGGCTTAATTCCAGCCCATAGGCGCCGCAGTTCGTCAGAGAAATGCAGGAATTGAAATTCTTCGGCGTGCCCAACCGCGTTACGATTTTGAACAACAAGGATGCACACAATGAGACACACGTTTTGCATTGCCGCCCTCGCGTTCATGCTAACGCCCCTCGCAGCCCAAATTCCTCCAGCGCAGAAGCCGTCGTTTCGATTAAAGCAAACAAATCTGGAAACCGGATCGTGTTGCCAACAGCGAGCCCTGGTGGAAGATTTTCAGCGACAAACGTGTGGCTGCAATCGCTGCTGCAATTTGCCTATCGGCCGCGGAACGGATTGCTCATGAGAAATCAGATCGTGGGAGGGCCGAGTTGGATGAATACCGATCAATTTGATATTGAGGCAAAAGCTGAAGCAGACGCAGGGGTGATTCCGGCCGAAGAAATGCAATTGATGGTGGAGCAATCTCAAGAATATGGTCGCGGTGATGCCACCGGCCATGTGCTACGCGAAGGCGTGACCGGTTGTTTGAGCTACTGGGCTGTGTAACCGCCATCAACTGGCAGAATCTGTCCGGTGATGAACGATGCGCCATCGGAACAGAGCCAGACGACGGTGTTAGCAATCTCTTCCGGCTGGCCGATGCGTCCCATAGGGCCTTCCAGCATCTGCCTCACTTCAGGCGTAACTGCAAAGTCGCGATACATTCGCGTCTCAATCGGCCCGGGCGCGACGGCATTGACTCGAACATTCTGTTTGGCGTATTCCAGCGCGACCGATTTGGTCAGCCCGTTGACGGCGTGTTTGCTGGCAACGTAGATCGGAGCTGTGGCCGCGCCGATCAGTCCCGCGACGGAAGAGTTGTTGACGATGGCACCGCCGCCGGTCTTCAGCATCGCCGGAATCTCGTGCTTTAGCGACAGCCAAACGCCTTTGACATTAATATCCATGATTTGATCGTAGGCTTCCTCCGTTTGTTCGGGCAACGGCGTCAGCATCTGCTCGACACCGGCGTTGTTGAAGGCAAAATCAAGCCGGCCGAATTTTGCCAGCGTCTGTTCGATCATCGCTTTGACATCGCTCGCTTTAGAGACATCGGTTTTCACGAAGATCGCTTCGCCGCCCAAGGCTTTGATCTCGGCGATGACTTCATGGCCTTCTTTCTCGCGGCGCCCGCTGACGACGACCTTCGCGCCCTGTTTGGCAAACTCGATTGCGGCAGCGCGGCCAATACCGGCATTGCCACCGGTGATCAATGCAACTTTTCCTACGAATTGACTCATGGAGTGCTCCCTCCTTGAAACTTCTTACATCCATTGTTGATGAGCGGCGGTTGGTGATCTTTGCCATCGAAGCTCCACTGGGCGAATCACCTGGCTATTTACCCATCCCAATCCGGGCCGGCGAGGAATCACACAAACCCAAGCGATGTCCTCGGATTTGACGCTACTTCGTGACGCTGAACGAAAACAACTCGGAGAATTACGGGGTGAAATGGCACTTTCTCCCACGATTAACCAACTACGCGCTCTAGCTTGCCCTGGCCTCTTGAACGCTCGAGTGTGTTAGCGGATTGCCCGAAGTTTCTCGACGTGCTCGCTCGTGAAGAGCCGACGATCCCGTTCCCCCTCGGCGCATCTGGATATTTGCCTATCTTGATTCTCCAGCGCAGCGGTTCCAGACTGATCGAACTGCTCCACATTTCCGCAAGGCTCAAATCGACGGCTGCCGGTTGCACGCCCAAGGTCCTCACGCGTGCCCCAAAACTAAACCCTGGGCGACTTTTCGTTACGCATTTGGTTCCTCAGAGTGAGAGTCAGAAATCGCCAGATCTCGGCTGCACGACGGGCAGAAAATACATCACTAGCCTTTGATTGAAGCCAAGCCGCGGGCCATCAGCGAGATGACAAACCACTGGCTAGTAAACATTCCCTGCGTTCATCAGCAGTTCCTTACTCGATATTCAGTAAATGTGCGTTTGTATGAATTTCTGCCTACCCGTTCTAATCAGACGAAGGAACTCTCGATTAGAAGCTGGAAGTCTTTTATTTGTGTGCGTCAAGTTCTGCAAAAACGTATCTACGGCTTCGCCTCATATTTGCGCGCCCAGGCAGAGCCTAGGCACGAGGAAATATAACAGGGAAAGGAGAAGTATAATGGGGAGTCTACACACTAGAACTATAGTAGCCACACTGCTGGTGGTTTTAGGGGTTGCCCTGGTCGGCACGCCTGCAGCCTACACGCAGAAGAAGCCCAACATACTCGTCATCATGGGTGACGACATCGGCATGTGGAACATCGGCGCCTACCACCGCGGCCTGATGGCTGGACGGACACCGAATCTCGACAAGCTGGCCAAGGAAGGGATGCTCTTCACCGACTACTACGCGGAGGCGAGCTGCACGGCGGGTCGGGCCAACTTCATCACCGGCCAGCTCCCCATCCGCACCGGCATGACCACGGTCGGCCAGGCGGGTGCCAAGACCGGCCTGCCGGCCGAGGCCATCACCATCGCCACCGCGCTCAAGGCGCAGGGCTATGCCACAGGTCAGTTCGGCAAGAACCATCTGGGCGACCGGAACGAGTTCCTGCCCACGGTGCACGGCTTCGACGAGTTCTTCGGCTACCTCTATCACCTCGATGCGATGGAGGACCCGGCGCACCCCAACTATCCGCAGAACCTCTTGAACGTCGTCGGCCCGCGCAACATGGTTCACAGCTGGGCCACGGATACGGACGATCCGACCGAGATGTCGCGCTGGGGCAAGGTCGGGAAGCAGAAGATCGAAGACGCCGGCACGCTCTATCCGAAGCGGATGGAGACCGTGGACGACGAGATCCGCGATCTCGCCCTCGGCTTCATGGACAAGGCGAAGAAGGACGGCAAGCCCTTCTTCGTATGGCTCAACCCGACGCGCATGCACATCGTCACGCACCTCTCCCCGAAGTACCAGGCGATGCGCAGCTCGAAGAATGGCTGGTCGGAGGAAGAAGCCGGCATGGCCCAGCTCGATGACGACATCGGTCTGGTGATGAAGAAGCTCGAGGACATGGGTGAGGACGAGAACACCATCGTCGTCTTCACGACCGACAACGGCACCGAGGTCTTCACTTGGCCCGACGGAGGGACGACACCCTTCGCGCAGAGCAAAGGGACGATCATGGAAGGCGGCTTCCGCGTGCCGGCCATCGTGCGCTGGCCCGGCAAGGTGCCGGCTGACACGGTGCAGAACGGCCTCATGTCCGGGCTCGACTGGTTCCCCACCTTCCTTGCCGCCGCCGGCAACACGACGATCACGGACGACCTCTTGAAGGGCGTGAAGGTCGGCGACCGGACCTACAAGAACCACCTCGACGGCTACAACCAGATGGACATGATCACCGGCAAGGGCCCGTCGAAGCGCCACGAGATCTTCTACCTGGGCGAAAGCACGATCGGCGCGATCCGGATCGACGATTACAAGTTCCGCTTTATTGATCAGCCCGACGGGTGGCTCGGCGAGAAGTCCCATTCGGACGTCCCCTACATCACGAACCTGCGGCTCGATCCGTTCGAGCGTCAGGGCTGGCCCGGCAATGGCACGAAAGACGGTGCTCAGCAGTACTTCGACTGGTTCAAGTTCCAGTTCTGGCGCTTTGTCTTCGTGCAGGAGGTCGTGGCGAAGGAGCTTCAGACCTTCCTCGACTATCCGCCGATGCAGCGGGGCGCGAGCTTCAATCTCGACGCCGTGAAGGCGGAAATGACGAAGCGGATGCAGCAGGCCCAGTCTGCAGGCACCGGCCAGTAACAGAAATGGCCCGCACGGTGGGCGGGCCGTACGGGCCCGCCCGCATGAAACAAGCCATCATGAGAACCATTTTTGCTCGCAGTGGATGTGCTTGCAGTTGCTCCCTACGGGTAGAAGGTCCGGGCGGGCAGCGCAGGAGGGTCCGAGAAGGAGCGTTCCGTGGTTCAACGTTTTGAGGCGACTACACCCCGACACGCTGGTCGGCAACAGCGATCGCGGACGCAATAAGGAGCAATATGAAGACACTGTTGAGCGCGATTCTAGTGTGGTTGGTAGGAACAACCTGCATCTGGGCACAGCAGCCCACGCAGAACGATGAAGAGGAAACGGCACGCCTGGCCAAGGCGGTTCAAAATCCCGTTGCGAACCTGAGCACTCTTCCGCTCCAAAACAATTTGAACTACCCGATAGGCGACTTCAATCGCTATCAAGATGTCATGAATATCCAACCTGTGATTCCTGTTGGAATCGGGCAATGGAACCTCATCACGCGCGCCATTCTCCCGGTGATCAATCAGGGTGACGTCACCAGGCCGGACGGCTCGAGAGCAGGTCTCGGCGACCTCGAGATCAGTTCCCGCGAAACCCGGAAAGCTAATCTGGGGTGTTGGACCTGCCTTTTTGATTCCGACAGCTACTGCAAGTGTGCTCGGCACAGGCAAATGGAGTGTGGGCCCCACGGCTGTTGCGCTGGTGCAACCTGAGCACTGGACTATCGGACTCTTGGCAAGCAATGTATGGTCGTTTGCTGGACAGGACTCGCGCTCAGCCGTCAACTCGTTCTTGATGCAACCCTTCATCAACTATAATATGCCAAAGGGCTGGTTCATCACCACGTCGCCGATCATCACGTCCAATTGGAAACTGGCCTCAGACGAGAGATGGCTGGTGCCTTTCGGCGGCGGAGTGGGCCGGGTTTTCAAAATCGGCAAACAAGCGGTCAACGCGCAGGTTCAAAACTTCTACAACGCGATTCATCCGGATACGCTTCCGTTTCCACAGTGGCAATTGCGAATGGAATTCTCATTGCTGTTCCCGAAGGAAAAGTAGAGTCTTGCAACGCGTCAAACACGAAGACGGTTGGTGCGTTCGTGACGGTCATTCGTTCGCCGGTTTCCAACTGTTCGATTGGACGCGTTCTGAGCCTCCAGACACACACATTTTTGTTTTGAATCCTTCCCTGCACGATTACTCATCGAAAACGCCGCAGTGTTTACCAAGCCGTCCTTAACTCCCAGGAATCTTAATCTGGGAAACTTAGAATGACTACCGTGTCATGCGCGCTATACACTGCGCAAACCCAACTCGTAGCCGGTGGCTACATTCGCGATAGTGAGCAATTCGTTTCTCGCGGCGTGTCCTTCGGGCGCGAAGCCGACGTGGCACCAGCGGCCGAACTCGTGGATGATTTGATGCGCCGGGATGCCGGAGGTCGCGATGGCGCGGCAAACCGCGAGAGGCGGGCCGAACGCCGGGCAGAGGATATCCGCGGCCAGACCTTGCGTGTGCATGGAATTTTTCGAGCCTCCGACCATTTGATTCAATCGGGGAGAGCGGTAGCCGCTGGTCACATGAATGGCGTTGTTTCGCAGGGCGGCGCGCACCAACTCCAGGCCCTCGGCTAATTGATGACCTCGGGGCCCTCGTCTCGATCCTCGACGGGAATCCGAACTTCGTCAGCGAGGATATGCAATCCGGTTATTCTGTCGTAGAAATGAAGTCCGCGACTCTCCTTGCGCACCTTCATCCAGTGATTCCAGTTATTTTGATTTCTGTCGGATATTTCAGGAGCATGAGCCTGATAAGCCCTCCGATTTCGGTAGACCGAATACCGGAAACCGTCACGGTTTGCTCGTCTCTTTCGACGTCACAAGGATTATCAATTCCCATATCGAAGTTGGAAGCTGTGGGCCCGAGAATAGTCACTGCCGGAAGCCGGTTTTCCCAAGCCTGCAGAAAGGCATTAACATCCGGGTAACGCCCTTCCCATTGTGCATGTACAAAATCTTCCACGACTTCTTCGGCTACTTGAGCGTCATCAATAGTCTTGAACGTTCCGATCACCGTAAGATGGGCAGAATGGCCTGAGCCAAAGCTTTTCCAAATCTTCATACGAGCCTCTTAGATTTGATGAATCGCAAGGAAAATCTTTTAGAATGCAGTTCACTATGTGAACAAACTAGAGCCATCCTCGGCAAGACCTTTGGCAGCACCCCACAACGGTATTTTGGGGTACGTGATTGAGCCGGGCTAATCTGCTTCGTAAAGGCCTTTCATGGGGTCGACCTTCGAGCTTGACGCCGAATACCACTTTGTGGAAGCTTACTGAAACGATCCGAGGGAGAATCCGATTATGGATCCGGTAAGACGCAAATTACTAAAAACAGGCGCCGCGGTGACGGCCATGGCCGCTGCGCCGGGCGTATTTGGTCAGCAGACTGGAAAAGGAGGCGCCATGGCTTTCTACGAAAAGGGCTCCGTTCGCATCCACTATGAGGAGTACGGTTCCGGCTTCCCGCTGTTGCTGATTGCCGGTGGGGGACTGGACTCGACGATCGCGGGCTTGACAAACCCGTTTAAGGCAATCGAGGAGTTCAAGGGAGAATACCGTTGCATCGCGTGTGACCTGCGCAATGCCTCCAAAGGACAGTCCACCGGTCCGCTGGAGGTCGACCGCCCGTGGGATTCATACACCGATGACCACATCGGCGTGATGGATCACCTGGGGATCAACAAGTTCTTTGTGATGGGCTTCTGCATTGGCGGCCCCTTCATTTGGAACCTCCTGAAGCGAGCGCCCGATCGTGTTGCCGCGGCCGTGCTGGCGCAGCCGAGCGGTTGGCGGCCGGAGCTGCCCACTTACAACTACGACAACAATATGATGAGCTGGGGCCCGGAACTGGTTAAGCGCCGTCCGGAGATCACGATGGCAATGGTCGACAAATTTCTCACCAAGATGTACAAAAACGTCGACTTCGTCTACACCGTCTCGCGCGATTTCGTGCGCCAATGCCAGAATCCGGTGCTGATCCTCCCGGACGATATCCCGCCGCACCCATATAAGGTCGCGATGGAA
>Ga0209058_1000586_pt1 | contig 31307 bp, 17 predicted proteins | sample GraSoiAngelo_147_FD_185904 | JGI IMG/M metagenome (GOLD analysis project Ga0209058, IMG submission 185904) | Grasslands soil microbial communities from the Angelo Coastal Reserve, California, USA - 14_1009_05_40cm (SPAdes) (version 2) | ecosystem: Environmental > Terrestrial > Soil > Grasslands ... | reverse complement strand
GGACCAGCTGCTCAAGCCGAACTCGCAGGCGTTCATCCGCATCGACTCCGTCGCGCCGGGCTTCCAGACCGTGACCTACTACTTCTCCGGCCTCGGCCCGGTGTCCACGGCCAGCAAGTTCGGGCCGGACGGGGTGCTGGGCGTGGAGGACGGGACGATCACGTTCGGGCCCGCCAGCGCGGTGATTCCGGCGGACACGAACCTCGCCAAGACCCAGAAGCTGGGGCCGGTGCCGTTCGCGGCGCAGTTCACCGGCCAAACCGAGGTGGGCGCCGTCACGGAGACGTCGAAGGACATCGACTGGCATACCGACGTGAACGGCTCGTTCTTCGAAACCGTCCCGGGTATGAACGCGGACGGTGGCTCCCGCTGGTTCGACGGGGCGAACGAGACGATGACCGACCCGACGCTGACCGATCCCGTCAGTAAGGCAGACCTGCACGGCCAACTCACCGGCGTGACCAAGATATGCCGCCCGGTGCGTCTGCACCCCTGCGGCCCCGGCGTGTCGGACACCGTCAACGCCCTATTCCGCCGCTTCGACCAGGAGACCCGGCTGCTGTTCCGTGCGGCGGACATGAAGGTGTACTGGGGGACGACCCCGGGCAAAGTGGACTCGGTGATGGACGTGACGCACCACGTCGCCGTGCCGTTCAACGCTCAGAACCGCGCCTCGTACGGGTTCCGGACCGACGTCGTCGGGACGACGGTCGGGGCGGCCAGCACACCAGACGGCGTCGTCACATACGTGGACTTTCTCGACGGTGCCTGCCTCCCCGGGGCGTCGAGCATCAACAACACCGGGTGCGACACCCGCGGATACGCCGACTCGGCGACGCTCGGTCCGGTCGACGTCACGGGCGACAAGCTCTCCGACGGCAACGGCTTCGGGATGTACATCAACGGCGAGCCGTTCATCTTCCTCACGAACACGCTCCCGGCGAGTCCGACGGTGTGGACGCTCCGCACCTATTTCGGGCTCGTGTCGAAGGCCAGCGGGTCGTACGCGTTCGCCCCGACAGCGTCCAATCCACCGGTGCCGGGCCTGCGGCTGGCGGCGGTCACCAGCACCCCGGCCGTCATCCCGCCGAATTCGCCGGCGGACCTGAGCCGAGTGCACACCGTCCCGGATCCGTACTACGTGGCGAACGCGCTGGAAATCACCGCCAACCAGAAGTTCTTGAAGTTCGTCAACGTCCCCGAGCAGTGCCTCATCCGCATCTACTCGGTGAGCGGCGTCCTCGTCAACATCATTCCGGTCAACGATCCGACGGGGGGTGGCGAGGCGACCTGGAACCTGCGGAACCGGAACAACCAGTTCGTGGCGTCCGGGGTCTACTTCTACCACATCGAGACGCCCGGGGGCCAGACCAAAGTGGGCCGGTTCACCGTCGTCAACTTCGCGCCTTGAGGAGATCGCCATGACGAAGCTGCTCTCTCGTGGACTGTGCGCGATCGGGCTGGCCGCGGTGCTCGCCGGACCGGCAGCCGCGCAGGTGACCGCGATCCGCAATGACAACACCGCGTACGGCGGAACCTCGGGCGAATTCCTGCTGCTCGGGGCGGGCGCCCGCGGTGCGGCGCTGGGCGGCGCCTACGCCGCCCTGGCGACCGACGTGACGTCGCTGTACTACAACCCCGCCGGGTTGGCGCAGCTGGCGCGGCCCGGCGCGATGGTGTCGACCTACAGTTATGTCGCCGACACGCGCTACTCGTGGGTCGGCATCGGGTTTCCGTTGGCGGGCGGGGCGCGTGCCGTCGGGCTGAGCCTCGGGACGTTCGGGTTCAGCGATCAGCCGGTGTACACCGTCGACCAACCCGACGGTACGGGCCAGACGTACTCCGTCGCCGAAACCTTCGTGCAGGCGACCTACGGCCAGAACTTCTCCGACCGCTTCTCCGCTGGGTTCTCGGTCAAGTTCATCAACGACAAGCTCGCCGACACGCGTGCGGGTGCCTTCGCCGTGGACTTCGGGACTAACTTCCACGCCACGATCGGGGAACGGCCCATCCGCGCGGCCTTCGTGCTCCAGAACCTGGGCTCGCAGCTCAGGCACGACGGCCCGGGCCTGGACGCCGGAGTGTCGCGGACGCCGCCGCTGGGCACGCCCGACGTGCCGCAGGAGCCGCAGCCGGCGCGGCTCCGGGCCTCGGGCTGGGACCTCCCCGTCCTGTTCCGCGTGAGCGTGGCGCTGGACCTGTTCAATCGAGGGGCGAATCGCATCACGCTGCTCTCCGAGTTCGATCAGCCCAACAACAACAAGCCGGGCGCCGGGGCCGGCCTGGAGTGGGCCGGGACGAACCTGGGCAACTCGGGATTCTCGCTGGCCGGGCGGGGGAGCTATACCATCCAGCCCGCCAACAACATCAGCGACATCGACCTGCAGGGGATCACCACCAGCCAGAGCTCGGGCAGCTTCACGAGCTACGGGCTGGCCGTGGGCGGCGGCATTTCGTACGGCAAGGGCGACTTCAAGCTCGGGTTCGACTACGCGTGGCGCGATCTCGGGCTGCTGGGTGGGACGAACTACTTGAGTTTCAGCGTCGGCTGGTAGACCGGCCGCCGCAGCAGCACGGTGTTGGGGGTGCAGCGTAGGAGCACGCTCGCCGGATGGGCTGCGGTCGGCGCGCTGGCGCTGGCGCAGCAGTCGGAAAACGTCCAGCTGGACGTCGTCCGGTTCTATCGGAGTGCGGGGGCGGTGACGGCCGTGGACGGCTTCTGTCGCGTGCCGGTCTCGGCGGTGAGCCCGCTCCCCGGCGGCGGGCGGGGGGGGGCGGCGTACCGTGTGTCGTTGACGGTGCACGACAGCGCGGGGCTCGAGCTGACCTCGCAGTCGTGGAGCCAGAGCGTGCCGGCCGCGATGCTGGGGGTGGCGAGTGCGTCGCTGGCGGAGCACTTCGCCTTCGCCGCGCGACCGGGGCGGTACGCCGTCGATGTCGCGATCACGGACTCGGCGACGGGACGGGTCAGCCGGCAGCACCTGGAGTTCAGGGCGTACGACGCACCGCCCGAGGCGTCGGACCTGCTCCTCGCCACCGGCATCCGCGAGGTGGCCGGCGCCGCCGACAGCGCGACGCGGCCGGGTGAGATCCGCAAGGGCGGGTTGCGCATCGAGGCGTCGGGGCGGCCGGTGCTGACGCCGCAACAGTCGAGCCTCGGGTACTATCTGGAGCTGTACACGCCGCGGCCCGAGACGGCGAGTGTAGTGCTGCGGGTGAAGACCGTCGCGGGAGTGCAGATCGTCGCCACTCCCCCCCAGCAGCTGCCGCTCGCCGCGGGCGGGGGCGCGGCGCGAGGAGTGCTCGATCTCAGTGGGCTGCCGCCGGGGAGCTACCGGCTCGAGGCCACGGCGAGCGGGCGGGGGGGAGGGGGGGGAGAGGTGGTGCGGAGCGGGGACTTCGGGATGGCTGGGTTCGAGACCGCCGCGGCGATCGCCGCCGCGCCGAGACCCGAGCGCCCCGACCGCTTCACGACGCTGAGCGAGGCGCAGCTGGACAGCGTGTACGAGCCGTTGATCTACCTGATGGAGGCGAGCGAGCAAGGGCTGTACCCGACGTTGACGGTGGATGGGAAGCGGCGGTTCTTGCGGGAGTTCTGGGTCAAGCGCGATCCCACGCCGGGTACGCCGCGCAACGAAGAGGCGGACCGGTTCTACGCGGCGATCGGGGAAGCCAACCGCCGGTTTCGCGAGGGGGGCACCGCCGCGATCCCGGGATGGCGCACCGATCGGGGCCGGATCTTCATCCGGTACGGGGCGCCGGACGAGGTGCTGAGCCGGCCGCAAGCGGGGAGCACGGCGCCCTACGAAGTGTGGAAGTACACGCGCGTGCGCGCGCGGAAGTTCGTGTTCTACGACGTGACGCGGTTCGGCAACTACGTGCTCATCTGGACCGACGAGCGGCGCGAGTCCAGCCGGCCTAACTGGCGAGATCTGCTCGGGCCCGAGGCGGTGGAAGACGTGCAGCGGTTCTAGGAACGGGTGAGACCACTAAGCGAGAGGTCGGCATGAACTCACGTGTCTCTGTGCGGCTGTGCGCGCTGGCCGCGGCGCTCGTCGTGGGCGCCTGCAAATCAGACCCGACGGCGGACCTGGCAGGTCAGCCCCAGACGGTGTTCATCAACCCCGGTACCCTCTTCCTCAACGAGGGGGATAGCGCCACGGTGACCGTCAAGATCCTCGACGAGGCCGGCACCCCGTTGCAGGGGCAGGTGCAGGCCGTATCCACCGCGCCGACGATCGCATCGGTCGCGCTGGCGACCGGTGTGCAGCCGGACCCGACGCGGACGACGAGCGTGTTCAGGATCACGGCCCTGTTGCGCGGACCGGCCTACGCGCGCGTCACAGGCCTGGGGCTGGCGGACTCGGCCCGGATCAACGTGCTCCCGGCGCCCTTCGTGTTCGACGGCACGCTGTCCAGCGCGACGCCCAAGGGGGGCGACACGCTGACGCTCAGCGCGAGCGGCGCTTTCCGGTTCGATCCCACAGCGGATACGGTGACGTTCGGCGGGGGGGTCGCCGGAACGATGATCGCGAACTCGGCCACGCAGATCAAGGTGCTGGTGCCCTTCTCGTCTGCGGATTCGCTCCACATCGCCGGCACGCTGCTACCGTACGTCCCCGGTAAGACGTTTACAGTACCTTCGTCCCAGGTGGTGACCCAGACCGGCGAGTTCTGGGCTGGGGACAGCTCGTGGCAGACAGCGCCGAATATCACGCCGATCCTCCCCGCCCCCGGTGACACGTCGCGCATGATCATCGGCACGACACCGGCGGCCAACTCCGCCGTCTGCCCGGAGGTCGCCTTGGGCTTCGGCTCTACTGGGCCTTGCATGATGTTCGAGCTGGTCCTGCCGCACGATACGGTGCTGAACTTCAAAGTGGACTGGACCGGTGGAGCGCTGGCGCCCGACGTGGACATCTACGCCTGCTCCGACAGCACGGTGGCCAACTTTGGGACGGCCTGCTTCGAAGACGGCGGTGCGGGCGCGATGGCGTCCAAGCCGCAAGCCACCGGCGACCACCAGTATCCGGCTGGGACCCACTGGTTCGTGGCTGAGATCTTTGACAGCACGAGCGGCGTATCGCCGAACTACTTCGTGACGATCAACGCGAAGGCGGTCACCACGCTCTCGACCAGCGCGAACCCGACGACCGCGGTGGTAGGGGATACGCTCAACGACTCGGCGACGCTCGGGGGCGGCACCGGCGTGCTGAGCGGGACGATCACGTTCAGACTGTTCACCCCCAGTCAGGCCACGTGCGCCGGCACGCCGGCCTACACGCAGACGGTGAACGTGACCGGGGCCGGCACGTACACGACCTCACCGGGGTTCAAGTCGACGGCGGCAGGGACCTGGCGCTGGCGGGCCACCTACAGTGGCGACGCCAAGAATCAAGGCCGGTCCACCACGTGCAGTGCCGAGCCTGTGACGGTGTCCTAGTCAGGGCCGGAGCCCGGCCACTGAGCCCAAGGCGCCCGTGCTTCGGCGGGCGCCTTCTCCTTGTTAGGGCCGTCATCCGTCCTGCGCGCCGCTGCCAATCGGCGCTTCCTCGTCCCGGAACTGCCGCTGGTACAGCCGTGCATACAGCCCGCCCCGGGCGAGCAGCGCGTCGTGCGCACCCTCCTCGACCACCCGCCCGCGGTCGAGCACGACCAGCCGGTCCGCCCGCCGCACCGTCGAGAGCCGGTGCGCGATGATCAACGTGCTCCGGCCCTCGAGCAGGCGCGCCAGCGCCTCCTCGATCAACCGCTCGCTCTCCGCGTCCACGCTCGACGTGGCCTCGTCGAGAATCAGCACGCGCGGGTCCTTCAGCAGCGCGCGCGCGATGGCGATGCGCTGCCGCTGGCCCCCGGAAAGCTTCACGCCCCGCTCACCCACCAGCGTCCCGTAGCCCTGCGGCAGCCGCGCGATGAACTCGTGGGCATGCGCCGCCCGCGCCGCCGCCTCGACCTCCGCCTGGGCCGCGTCGGGTCGCGCGTAGGCGATGTTCTCGAGCACGCTGCCCGAGAACAGCGCCGGCTCCTGCGGCACGATGCCGATCGCGTGCCGCAGCTCGGCGAGCCGCAGGGCGCGGCTGTCCACGCCGTCCAGCGTGATCCGTCCGGCCGTGACGTCCCAGAACCGCGGCAGCAGGTTCGCGAGCGTCGTCTTCCCGGCGCCTGACGGCCCCACCAGCGCCACGACCTCGCCCGGCGCGATGGCGAGCGACACGTCGTCGAGGGCGAGCGGCAGCGCCGGCTGGTAGCGGAAGCTCACGTGCTCCACCGCGACGTGGCCGCCGACGGGGGAGGGTAGCGTGCGCGGCTCCGGCGGATCGGCGATCGCCGGCGGCGTCTCGAGCAGCTCGAACACGCGCCGCGCGGCGCCCACCGTCTCCTGGTAGTTCGAGAACAGGCTCGTGAGGGCGGTGACGGCGGCCGCGATGAAGACCGTGTAGAGAAGGAACTGCACCAGCGTGCCGGCGCTGAGCGCCCCGCCCAGCACGAGCCGCCCGCCCTCCCACAGCACGACCGCCATGCCGCCGAACGTGGCGAAGGTGATCACCGCGAAGAACACGCCTCGCACCACCGATCGGCGGATCGCCACCTGGACGACCTCCGCCATGCGCCCCCCGTAGCGCGCCGCCTCCCACGCCTCCTGCACGAAGCTCTGCACTGTGCGGATCTGGCTGAACGCCTCCTCCGCCACCGCCGTCGCCTCGGCGACCTTGTCCTGCACGCCGGTGCTGATGCGCCGCAGCCGGCGGCCGAAGAACACCGCCGAGCCCGCGACGAACGGCACCACCACGACGGCCGTGAGCGTGAGCGCGCGATTGGTGAGCGTGAGCAGCGTGATGCCGCCGACCAGGTACAGCGTCTGGCGGGCGAACTCGGACAGCTGATAGCTCACGAGCCCCTGGACCGTCCCGATGTCCGCGGCGAGGCGGCTCACGAGCTCGCCGGTGCGCCGCTCGGCGAAGAAGCCGGGCGACAGCCGGAGCAGATGGCGGAACAGCTCCTCGCGCAGCCGCGCCACCACCCGCTCGCCCGTGGACGAGAGGAGGTAGGTCTGCGCGAAGTTGCTCGCCGCCTGCAGCGTGAACAAGCCGATGAGCACCAGCGCGATGCGGTCGAGCAGCGCGCCGTCGTGGCGTACGAACGCGGCGTCGAGCAGGCCGCGCACGATCTGCGGGAACGCGAGCCCCACGGCGGCGCTGGCGATGAGGCAGACCGTGGCGACGACGAGCCGCCAGCGGTACGGCCGGATGAGCGGCCACAGCCGCGCCAGCGCGCCGGGCGAAGGGAATGCCTTCACAACACCGCCAGGACGAGCCCGGCCCACACGGCCGCGCCCACCGCCACGTGCGCCGCCTGGAGCGGGCCGGGGGGGGGAAGCGCCAGCAGCACCATCGCGGCGGCGACCGCGACCTGGAGCGTGACGAGGGCGACCACGCCCCACGCCCCGCGTTGCCTGGTGCGGACGGCCCACCACACGGAGTACCCGAACAGCGTGTACGCGAGCAGCCGGTGGGTCCAATGGATGTGCTGCAGGTAATTGCCGTCCGGGACGAGCTGGCCGTTGCAGAGCGGGAAGCCGAGGCAGGCGCTCGCCGCGCCCAGGTTTGCCGTGAGCGCGCCGAACAGCACGGTCACAAACCCCAGGATCAGGGCCACAAGCCCCGCCCGTGAGGGCGGGGCGGCAAGGGACCCCCGCGCCGCCACGATCAGCGTCGCGAGCAGGAGCATCGCCGTCCCGAGGTGGAGGATCACGGTCCAGGGCGGTAGCTCGAGCTTCACGGTGACGGCGCCGAGGGCGACCTGGAGCGCGAGCAGGCCGAGAGCGACGTAAGGAGCGACGGACGGTCGGACGGTCGGACGGTGGGACGAAACGGCGATGGGGCCGTTGGACGAGTCCTGCTGCCTGCTCCCGGCTCCCTCGCGGAGCCATCGTGCGTACGTGGCGAGCGCCAGGACCAGAATGGAGACGCTGGCCGCGACCAGCCGATGTGTGTACTCGATCAGCGTCGGCAGATCGAGCGGCGGAAGCAGCTTGCCGTTGCACAGCGGCCAGTGCTCGCCGCAGCCCATCCCCGAGCCGGTGATTCGGACGATGGCGCCGAGAATGATGAGCAGGTACACCATGACTCGTGCGGTCCAGGCGAGCCGCGTGAACGCACGAGTCATGGTGGTCGAAATCTAAGTGCGCGGGTAAACTCGCGGCTCGGCCCTGTCGGTGAACTGACGCCGCTTCAGCGGCAGGGCCGAGCCGCGGCTTTAGCCGCGCATTACATTTGGCGCCGCATGGCTCGATCTTCCACTCCCGCGCCAGCGGCCGACCGCTGGGGCGACCGGTTGCCGCGCCGCCTGGGTCTGTGGAGCGCGGTCGCGGTGCTCGTCGGCTCGACCATCGGCGGCGGCATCTTCCGGACGCCGGCGATCATCGCGGAGCGGGTGCCGGCGCCCCTCCCGCTGTTCGGCGTCTGGACGCTGGGCGGGCTGCTTGCGCTGTGCGGGGCCCTCACGTATGCGGAGCTGGCCGCGCTGTTTCCCCGCTCGGGCGGCGTGTACGTGTACCTGCGCGAGGGGTTCGGGCGGCTGCCGGCCTTCCTGTTCGGGTGGGCCGAGCTGCTCCTGATCCGCGCCTCCGCGCTCGGCGCCATCGCGACCCCGTTCGCGGAGTACTTCCTGCGCTCGCTCGGGCTCGACCCGACGCGCCCCCCCTACGACGGCGCCGTGCACTGGGTCGCCGCGCTCGCGATCGTGCTGACGGCGACCCTCAACTACGTCGGCGTGCGGTGGAGCGCGCTGCTCCTGAACCTGACGACCGCGGCGAAGTACGGGGCGTTGGCCGTGCTCGTGCTGCTCGCGTTCGCCGTGGGGGGGGGGCGGGGGAACTTCACTCATTTCGCGTCGGCGGGAGGGCCCGTCGCGGGCGGCCTGTTCGGGCTGGCGCTCGTGTCGGTCATGTGGGCGTACGACGGCTGGGGCGACCTGTCGTTCGTGGGCGGCGAGGTGCGGGACCCCGAGCGCAACCTGCCGCGCGCGCTGATCATCGGCACGGGCGCGGTGGTCGCGATCTATCTGCTCGTGAACGCCGCCTATCTCTATCTGCTCCCCATCGGCCAGATGGCGCATTCGCCCCTCGTCGCGGCGGACGCGGCGCAGATCATTCTGGGGCGCCTGGGTGTGGGCCTCGTGTCGCTCGTGGTCATGGTGGCCACCTTCAGCACGCTGCTCGGGTCGATGCTCACGGCGCCGCGCATCTTCTTCGCGATGGCGGACGACGGGTTGTTCTTCAAGCACGTGGCGCGGGTGCACCCGCGGTTTCAGACGCCCTGGGTCGCGATCGTCCTGACGGCGCTGCTCGGGATCATCTACGTGTCGTTCCGCACGTTCCAGCAGCTCGCCGACCAGTTCGTGGTCGCGATCTTCCCGTTTTACGCGCTCGCGGCCGCGGCGGTGTTCACGCTGCGGCGGCGCCGGCCGCCCGCCGTGCTGCCGCGGCCGGTGCGGGTGGTGGGGTATCCCGTGGTGCCCGCGCTGTTCGTGGTGGCGACGCTGTACATGCTCGGCAACGCGCTGTGGCAGGACCCGCTGTTCACGGGCCTCGCGTTCGCCGTCATCCTCGCAGGGATTCCCGTCTACTACGTCTGGCTGCGCCGCGTGACGCGGGCGTGACATCGCTGCGGCTTGACGACGTCTCGGCCGCGGGACATTTTTTCCCCGCCCTTGCTCCCTGTCGTGCTGTGGAGATCCCTCGGATGAAACAGGAAGTCTGGTCGGTATGGGCGCTCGCCGCGATGGCCGTCGTGTTCTCTGCCGGCACGCTGACCGCGCAGGGCGTGACCTCGGCGGCCGTGGCCGGGCGAGTGACTGATGAAGCTGGCGCCCCCGTGGCGACCGCGCTCGTCACGCTGACCAACGCATCCACGGGACAGCGCTATTCACGCCGCGCGGCCGACGACGGTCGCTACAACTTCGAGAACGTGGCGGTGGGTGGGCCCTACACGCTCCAGACCCGCGCCCTCGGCTTCGAGACGTCGCGCAGCACGCCGTTCCAGCTCGCGCTGGGTCAGCGCTTCCTGGTCGACGTGTCGCTCAAGCGCGCCGCGGTGGAGGTGGAGGCCGTGACGGTCACCGGGGAGAACGACCCGCGGGTCTCCCGTTCCCGCACCGGCGCGCAGACGTACGTGTCGGATTCCTCCATCCACCGGCTGCCGAGCCTGAGCCGCAACTTCACCGACTTCATCCAGACCGTGCCGCAGGTCGTCACCGCGGGCGTGCCGGGCGCCACCCTGGGCGGCCAGAACAACCGCTTCAACAACATCCAGATCGATGGCGGTGTGAACAACGACGTGTTCGGACTCGCGGCGACCGGGACGCCGGGCGGCCAGGCCAACGCGCACCCGATCTCGATCGAGGCGGTGCGCGAATACCAGGTGCTGATCGCGCCGTTCGACATCCGCCAGGGCAGCTTCGCGGGCGGGCTCATCAACGCCGTCACGAAGTCCGGCACGAACGAGTACCACGCGTCGGCTTGGGCGTTCCAGCAGAACCAGGACTTCGTCGGCAAGGACACGGCGAACGTGAAGGCGACGGACTTCACCCAGTTTCAGTGGGGCGCCACCGTGAGCGGGCCCATCATCCGGGACCGGCTGCACTTCTTCGCCGCGGTGGACGTGCAGCACCGTGAGGCGCCGTGGGCCGGGCAGCAGATCGGCTCCGATACGACGGGCGGGCGGGACTCGGTCGGCGTCGGCATCCGACAGGTCACCGCCGACCGAGTCGATTCGATCCTGCGGAATGTGTACGGCTTCGATGCCGGTACGTGGCAGGCCCCCACCCTGGGCAACCCGGACAAGAACATCTTCGGGAAGCTCACCGCCCAGCTCGGCACCAATAGCCAGCTCGAGGCGTCGTACAACTTCGTCGACGCCAACAGCGACGTCTTGATCCGCAACTCGACCGCGACGGGGTTCCGCGACGGCTACGAGCTGTCGAGCAGCGGCTACAACTTCCGCACCCAGACGAACACGGCCAAGACAAAGTGGACGGCGGCCGTCGCCGGACACTACTCCAACGAGCTGCTGCTCGGGTACCAGCGCATCCGCGACAAGCGCGCCCTGCCCAACGCCGTCCCGCTGATCTTCGTGCAGGGCGACCGGGGGAGCACCGTCAACATCGCCGCTGGCGCCGAGCGGTTCTCCCAGGGGAACTCTCTCGATCAGGACATCTACGAGGTCACCGACAACCTGACGTTCTCGCGTGGCGCACACCTCCTCACGGTGGGCACGCACAACGAGTTCTTCCACTTCTTCAACGTGTTCTTCCCGGCGTCGCTGGGGGTGTGGAGCTTCCGCAGCCCCGACTCGCTGCTCTTGGGCAACCCGTTCCGATACGAGCGGGCCGTCGCGCTGCGTCCCCAGGGCCCCAACGCGGACTTTCACGTTCGCCAGTACGGCTTCTACGCGCAGGACAACATCACGCTGCGGCGCGGCCTCTCGATCACGGCGGGCCTGCGCGTCGACATCCCCGACCTGGACAAGCCCGACTCAAACCCCGCGCTCGCCGCGTCCGTGCTCGGCATCAACACGGGCGCGTTCCCGTCCGGGAACGCGCTGTGGTCACCCCGGCTGGGGTTCAACTACGACGTGACCGGGGATGGCTCCACGCTCGTGCGGGGCGGCGTGGGCGTTTTCAGCGGCCGGCCACCGTACGTGTGGGTGTCGAATGCGTTCGGAAACACGGGACGCGAGCAGGCGACGCTGACCTGCACCACCGCCGCGACGATGCCGTTTTTCAGCCTCGACAGTGCCTACAGTCAATGCGCCGGTGGTGGACCGGCGACGCAGCCGACGCCGTCGATCGTCTTCTTCGATAAGGACTTCAAGTTTCCTCAGAACCTGAAGATCGCCCTCGGGGCCGACCACCGACTTCCGTGGGACATGGTCGGCACGTTCGACTTCCTCTACACGAAGTCGATCAACCAGTTCTACATCAGCGACGTGAACCTGCGAGGCATCCTGAGCAGCTGGAGCGGCGAAGGGGGTCGGCCGCTGTACGGCACGTTCGCCCCCGGGACCGGGTCGGCGAGCTCCGCCAGCGACACGACGGCTCGTCTCACGAGCAGCTTCCGCGACGTGCTGCGCCACTCGAACAAGAGCGACGACCGTTCGCTGTCGCTCACCGCCCAGCTCCAGAAGCGCTTCAGCAACGGGGTCGAGTTCGACGTCGGCTACACGTACTCGCACACGGAGGACCTGTTCTCCCTGACGTCGAGCATCGCCAGCTCGAACTACCGTTTTACGACGCTCGACGGCACGATCGCGAACCGCAACCTCAGAACGTCGGCGTTCGACATCCCCCACAAGATCACCGCGAGCGGGACGATGGACGTGAAGTGGGGCGTCCAGCTGTCGCTCATTTACGTCGGCCAATCGGGGGCGCCCTATACCTACGTCGTGTCGAACGACATCAACGCCGACGGGTTCGGCGGGAACGACGCCGTCTACGTGCCGCGAAACCGGGCCGACATGTCGATGGACGGCAACGGCAGCGGCAGCACGCCAAGCGGGTTCGGCACGCCGGGCTCACAGGACACGGCCTTCAACGTGTTGAACGCCTACATCAACGGCGAGGATTGCCTGCGCGAGCACCGCGGCACCCTGCTGCCTCGCAACACCTGCCGGAACCCATGGATGAACTTCCTCAACGCCCGCCTCGCCAAGGTCTTCAATACGGTGCACGGCCAGTCGTTTGAGGTCACCGCCGACGTGTTCAACGTGCTGCACGTCCTCAGCAGTGACTGGGGCCTGATCCGCTCGACGACCAGCTTCGAGGAGGTCAATCTGCTCACCCGGACGGGCTTCGATGCCGCCAACCAGCGTGGCATTTATGCGCTGAGCTTGCCGCAGCGCCGGAAAGTGGACACCAACTTGTCGCGCTGGCGCGTGCAGCTCGGCGTGAAGTACATGTTCTAGAGACGGACGGGGGAAGACAGGGGAGGACGCGTCCTCCCCCGTCCTGCCTTACGTCCTTGCCTTCCCCAGCAGCCACACTCCCGCAGCGCCGACCACCAGGTTCGGCGCCCACGCCGCGAACGTCGGGGGCAGGGCGCCGCCCGAGCCTACGGCCTTGGACAGCTGGAACGCCAGCAGATCGATGAACGTCGTCGCGAGGCATACCGCCACGCCCCACGCCATGCCGCTCCGCGGCGTGGAGATCGCGAGCGGCGCGCCGAACACCGCGATGATGATGCAGGCAAAGGGGACCGCCAACTTGAGGGCGCGCTCCACCCGCAGCTTCTTCGTGTCCGAGCCCGAGCGCGCCAAGGCGTCGATGTAGCGACCCAGCTCGACGTAGCGCATCTCGTCCGGCGCCTTGGGCTCGGCGAGCAGGTCCGTCGGCGTCTCCTGGAGCACCGCGGTGCGCAGGGTATCGAACGTGAACGTCTGCTCCCGGCCGGGGCCGCCGAGGTAGCGCACCGCCCCCCGGCTCAGGGTCCAGGCCCGCGCGCCCCGCCCGCCCCGCGCGCCCCGCCCGCCCCGTCCGTCCCGCACCGTGTCGTACGCCGCCCGTGGCGCCGCGATCACGATCGTCGGGTAGTCCTCGCCCGTGCCCTCACGCTCCATGATCACGTCCCGCATCAGGCGCGGCCCGATCTCGAGCGAGCGGATCGCATACACCCAGCCGCCGTCGGCCCGATATACGAAGTTGTAACGGTTGGCGGTGAGGCGGACCTGCTTGTCCCCCAACAGCTCGGCGCGCCGCGCCGACGTGACGGGTGCGAGCTCCGTGAGCCCGAGGTCGAGCACGACGGCGGCGAGCGAGGCGACGAGCAGCGGCCGCACCACGCGATGGAACGAGATCCCCGACGCCTTCGCCGCGGTCAGCTCCGAGTGCCGCCCCAGCGCGCCCACCGTGAACACCACCGCGAACAGCACCGCGACGGGCAACACCAGCGAGATCGTTTCGGGCAGGAAGTAGATGTACGACAGGGCGATTCGGCCCTTGGGGATCCCGCGGCCGAGGTAGGTGCCCAGCTTGTCCACCAGATCGATCACCATCACGAGGAACGGAAACCCGAGCGCTGCGAGCAGGCACACCTTCAGCCACTCGCGCAGCACGTAGCGGTCGAGGGTGTTCACGACGCGCGGCGCCACCGAGGCCAGAGGAGGGACCCGGGCCACCTGATCACGCGGAGCGCGACCTCCAGGACGTCGCTCCAGTCACCGCCGTGCGGCGCGTTGCCGGGCTTGCGGATGCGCCACAACCCCACGAGGCCCGCCACCCCGAAGATGACGTTGGGGGTCCACATCGCGAAGAACGGGGACAGGATCAAGCGGTCTCCGAGCTCCTCCCCACCGATCAACCCGATGTAGTAGACGGTGAACACGGCGACGCTCATCCCGATCACGAGCCCCACACCGCCGCGCTGGAACCGCAGGGCCGCCGGCGCGCCGACCAGGGCAAAGATGAGGCACGCCGCGGCGATGGCGTACTTCTTCTGGATCTCCACCTCGTACATCACTTCCCGCTGCCGGGCGGCCACGCGGCGCTGCTCCTCGCCCACGCCGACGCCCGCAGTGATGTAGACGGGGGGGCGTGTCGACTGGAGAATCGGCCCCGCCGTTGGGGGCGGGGGGGACGGGGGGGGCGGGAGCGGCGTGAAGCGGGGCGGCGGCTGTCCCGGATGCGGCTGCTGGAGCGGACGCGGCCGGGGCCGGGGGGGGGGGCGTTGTGAGGGGGGGCAGCCAGGCCGCGAGTCGCCGCAACAGGCGGCAGTACAGCCCGGGCGGCGCGGTGTCGGTGGCGAACATGCCAGGCGAGAGGGTCCGCGGGGCGAGCCCCGCGAGCCGCCGCAGGTCGTTCTCGATCACCCGGCGTCCCTCGAGCGCGGCGTTCCCGGCCTCGCGGCGCGCATCCGCGGCGGCCTGCCGCATCTCGCAGATCGTCATCTCGCGGTCGCTCTTATAGGCGTCGTTCGTGGTGCGCTCGAGCGAGTTGCCCACCCCGGCGACCCGCATCCGGTTCGTGATGAAGAAGGTGCGGTTGAATTGCGTCGGGTCGCTGCGGTTCACTTCGCGGATGTCACCGTCCTGGAGCGTCAGGTACAGGTCGCGCCCGCCGGGCGTGTACGCCATCAACCCCGAGTCCGCGGTGATCACCCGGCGCCGCTCCGGGTCTGCGAGGTTGTAGATCGTCACGTCCTTCAGCTTGTTCGCGGTGGCGTCGATACGCGCCGCGCGCAGGAAGAACTGGCCCGCCACGACTTCGTTGATGACCTGCTCTTTCAGCGTGAAGGACGGCTTCTTGCGCTGGATGTCGACTTGCAGTATGCGGAGCTGGTGATTGGAGCGCGGCAGCACCTGATCGTTCCAGGCGAACGAGAGCAACGCGACGCAGGCCGCGCCGCCCAGCACCGGCGCCACGAGACGCGTCACGCTGACACCGCTGGCCTGCATCGCCGTGATCTCGTTGTCCGCCGCCAGACGCGTGAACACGTGCAGCACCGCGACCAGGACCGCCATCGGCAGCGTCACGGCGACGATGAACGGGATCGAGAGCACGAACACTTCCACGATCACGCCCGTCGGCAGTCCCTTGCCGAGCAGCGCGGAGAGCTGCTTGGCCATCGTGTTGACGAGCATCAGTGCGGTGAGGGCCGCCAGGGCGACGCCGAGCGGGGCGACGTGCTGGCGCAGCAGATAGCGGCTAAGGGTGCGCACGGCCGGTGCCGCCATTATATTCGGAACTCCAAGTCTCTACAAGGGATGCGACGCCCCACCCTAGTCGGATTCGTCGCCTTCTCGCTGCTCATACCCCAGGCTCACGCGCAGGATGCGGGCGCAGGCCCTCCCCTCCCCCCCCGCTCCGGGACCGCGCAGTGGCCTGAGCATGTCGCGGCGTTCCGCTGGGCGCCGCTCGCGCCGCCGCGCAACCCCGCCCTCGCGCCCGGCGGCCGCCTCGGGCCCGCATCGACGCCCGCCGTCGTCGCTGCGGCGTGGGCGCGCGGCGTGCTCGCGCGCTGGCGGGACGCGCGCCGGCCGCCCGCGCTCCTCGCACCCGGGCTCGCGGCCGAACCGTTCGCCACACCGCCCGGCCTCCCTGGAGCTCAGGCGCCGGAGCAGCCACCGCCTCCGCTGCGCGTGGGCGGGTTACCGCTCGGCGCGGAGATCGGGATGGACTTGCGGCTGCGCTTCGAGCTCCGCGGCGACCAGTTCAAGAACCTCAAGTGCTCGCCGCTCGAGCAGCAGCTGGCGCTGTCGGGTTGCCAGACGGGATTCCCCACGATCAGTCCGGTGCCGCAGTACGCGATCCGCACGGGCGGCGTCGTCGGACGGCGCCTGCACCTGAACGTCGACTTCGACAGCCAGCGCGAGTTCGACGCGAACAACAACCTCCAGGTCTGGTACGAAGGCCTCGAAGACGAGGCGCTGCGGCGGGTCGAGGTCGGCAACGTCACGTTTCAGATGCCGCCGTCGCGCTTCATCAGCGCGGGCGTTCCGGCGAACAACTTCGGCGTGCAGGCGATCGGGCAGTTCGGGCCCCTCGAGCTGCGCGGTATCTTCGCCCAGCAGAAGGGCAACGTGGTCAAAGATCGCGTGTACACCGTGGGCGAGACCACGTCGCAGCCGCTCGACCGCGTGGCGCGGGATCTCGATTACGAAGTGGGGCGGTTCTTCTTCGCGGTAGACCCGGTGCTCATCCCCGGCTCTCCCGCGGTGGACATACTGTCGCTCGACCCCGCGACGCTCCCCGACTCGCTGCGCGTCGCCAGCCTGCACGTGTACCGGGTGCGCTCGCTCTCTCCGCTCTCGGGCGGGAACCAGAACATCGGCGGGGTGCGGGCGGTGGCGTGCGGTCCGGGAGCGACCCGGGCGATGGACTGCGGCGGCGAGCGGGCGGGCCCGTTCCTGTGGGAAATCCTGCAGGAGGGCAAAGACTACTACGTGGATGGGAGCGGCGCGTGGTTCGCCCTCGCGAGCCGCCTCGACCAGAACGACTACCTCGCCGTGTCCTACGTTCCCGCCGGGGCGATCGGGTGCGGTCCCGGACAGCGCTGCGTAGGCACGTTCCCCGTGGGCGCGAGACAGGACACGTCCGTGGTGGACACGCTGCGGCTCGTCTACGACCCGAAGCTCGGCGTCACGGCCGCGTCGCCCTCGTTCCGGTTCGAGATCCGCAGCGCCTACCGCGTGGGCGGGAGCGAGATCGTGCGCGAGACGGTGCAGCTGACGCTCACCGTGAACCAGCGCGAGCGCACCGTGCTGACGGGGGACACCTATCTCGCCCGGCTGGGCCTGGCGCTCGAGTCTGATCCCACGAAGTTCGACCAGTACAACCGCCTGTTCCCCCGCGCCCGCGATCCGCAGCAGGGCGCGCCGCTGCGCGACTACTTCATCGTGCTCCGGCACCTGCAGCCGTTGGCCGACGCCACGCGCCTCGCGGCTACGGAGCGCAATGACTCGCTGTACCGCACGCCGCGCGCGCTGCTCCTCACGCAGGGCCCGCCGTCGGTGTTCGCGCTCCACCTGCACGCCGACGTCTCCGCGTCCGCCGACCGCAGCACCCTGTCTCTCAACAGCTTCCAGATCCGCGACGGCAGCGAGCGGATCTCCGTGGGCGGCCGGCTGCTCACGCGCGATGTGGACTACACCATCGACTATTCCACCGGGCAGGTGCAGTTCAAGAACGCGGACTCGTTGTTCCAGGGCGGCCCGGCGCAGGTGCGGGCGCAGTTCGAGGAGCGCGCCGCGTTCGCGGTGGCGCCCACGTCCATCTACGGGCTCGCGGCGCGCTACGACCTGGGCCCGCGCGGCAACGTGACGTTGACGGGCCTGTTCCAGAAGGAGCAGAGCGCCTTCACCCGCCCCCCGCTCGGCTTCGAGCCGTCGTCGAGCTTCATCGGCGGCGTCTCCACCGAGCTGCACTTCCAGCCGCAGTTCCTGACGCGGGCGGTGAACGCCCTCCCCGGCGTCCACAGCGACGCTCCCTCGTTCCTGAACGTGTCCGCCGAGGTCGCCATGTCGCGGCCGTCCCCGAACCAGCTCGGCCAGGCCTACATCGAGGAGTTCGAGTCCGAGGCCGGCCGCTTCATCGCGCTCGCCGAGAACAGCTGGCACTGGGGCAGCATTCCCACCACGGTGCGCGGCGCGGAGCCGTTCGGCATCTCCCCCGCGACGGGCTTCGATCCCGCGAACGCGGTCGCGCTCACCTGGCAGAACCGGCCTTTGAACCCCGATGGGACTCCGGTCCAGTTCCTGCCGCAGCAGATCGACCCGCAGATCCGGCTGGTGGGCCAGGCGCAATCGGCCGAGCCCATCCTGTGGCTCACCCTCAAGCCCGACACTGTGCTGGGCCTCGCCGACGTGAGGACGGGCAACCCCAACTGGGTGCGGCCGCACCAGGATGGCCCCCGCTGGCGCTCCATCACCCAGGCGCTCTCGTCGACCGGCATCGACCTGTCGCGGGTCGAATACCTCGAGGTCTGGGTGTGGGAGGACAACCACCGCGTGGCGCTGAACAACCACACGGCCGTGCTCCTCGATTTCGGATCCGTGTTCGAGGACGCGCTCGCGTGGGTGCCGCAGTACTTCACGCACGCCCCCCCCTCCGCGGGTGGCGACACGGTGTTCTACGGGCAGCGCTACGTGGGCCTGGGCCGGCTCGACACGGAGCGCGACCCCGTGACCCAGTCGTGGAACGCGGCGATCAACGACGAGGGCATCCTCTCGGACCGCGTGACCGACGGCATCGTCGACTCGACCACCGGGGTGCGGCTCGACACGCTGCCGCTGTGCAGCGCCACGCAGAACGGCACGCTCCAGCCCTTCTTCTTCGGCGACCTCCGGTCCCGCTGCGGCCGCCACAACGGCTTCGTGGACGCCGAGGACCTGGACGGCGACTTCCAGCTCGACTCGGTGGCCGGGGTCCGCATGTCGGAGAGCTTCGTGCGGTTCGTGTTCCCGATCGGCGACGAGCGGTTCTACGTGCGCGACGGGGGCATGATCGCCGTGAAGGACTCGGCCGGCCGGCCCGATGGGGCCGCCGGGTGGCGGCTGTACCGCATTCCGTTTCGCACGGACACGATCCAGCAGGGGTTCGTCAACCTGCGCCAGATCCAGAGCTTGCGGATCACGGTCGTCACGCCGCACACGGCGCCCGCGGGCCGCCCCGACCCGCAGGTGTTCTTCGGGCTCGCCCGCGTGCGCCTCGTGGGCGCCTCGTGGCTCAAGCGCGCGGACACGCCGATCCGCAGCCTCGCCGGCGACCGCGGCGCCGGCACGGGCGAGGTGATCGCCTCCGTGGTGAGCACCGAAAACACCGACCTCGGCTATACGCCGCCGCCCGGCGTGTCCGACCAGGCGGGCCGGCGCGACGCCAACCTGCAGCTCGCGACGGCGCAGATCAACGAGCGCTCGCTGCGACTGCTGGCGCGCGGTCTCCAAGTCGGCCAGCGCGCCGAAGCGTTCACGCGCTTCACGGCCGAGGGCGACAAGAACTTCCTCAAGTACCGCAAGCTGCGCACCTGGGCCCGCGGCCGCGGGCCCGGCTGGGAGGACGGGGACCTGCATTTCTACATCAAGGCGGGGAAGGACGAGAACAACTTCTATCTCTATCAGGTGCCGGCGCGCACGGTCTCATGGGAGCCCGAAGTCGTGGTGGACTTCAGCCGCTGGCTGGCGCTGCGGGCGAAAATCGAACAGGTGTGGCTGCGCGGTGACTCCGCGCGCGTCTATCCCGGCTGTCCCGACACGACCCTGCTCCCGCCGGACTCGGCCTACGTGATGTGCGACGGGCCCTACATCGTCCACGTGCGCGATCCGGCGACCGGCCCGCCCAACCTCGCAGCGGTGCAGGAGGTCGCCGCCGGCATCCTGCGCGTGGACGACAAGGTGTTCATCGACCAGGCGGAGCTGTGGGTGGACGACATCCGGCTGAGCGACGTCGTGCAGGATGTGGGCACCGCGGCGGCGGTGGACGTGACGCTCACCGCGGCCAACGTCGCCGACGTGGCGGTCTCCTGGTCGCGGCGCGACGCGCAGTTCCGTCAGCTCGGCGAGGATCCGAGCTTCACCACGTCCAATGCGGCGAGCGTCGCCGCCACGGTGCGGCTGGACCGTTTGCTGCCAGAAAGCTGGGGTATCACGGTGCCGCTCGCCGTGCGCTACGCGTCCACGTCGAACGACCCGTTCTACCTGTCGGGCACCGACATCCGGGCCGACGCGCTGGACGGCCTCCGCACCCCGCGGTCGAGCGCCACGAGCTACAGCGTGTTGCTGCGCCGCACGGCCCGCTCGCTCGCCCCCCTGCTGCGCTACCTCGTGGATCCTCTGGCGCTGTCGGGCACCTACGCGAGCGGCAGCGACCGCGCGGACCTGTCGCAGGCGACGGCGTCGAGCTATGCCTTCAACCTCGATTACCTCCTCACCCCGCCCGCGGCGCGCTGGGGGCGGTTCCGGCTGACGCCCAGCAGCGTGCGCTTCCGGTCCACGTTGCTCGGAACCGACGGCTCGCGCTTCAGCTACGCGGTGCCGGTGATCCGGCCCGGCGACTCGCTCGTCGCGCCCGCGCTCTCCAAGAGCAGGGTGTGGCGCAACGCGGGGGGCTTCGACCTCCAGCCGCTCACCGGAATGCTGCTGCGTGTGGACGCGGCCTCCCAGCGCGACCTGCGGGACTACGGCGACTCGACCACCATCGGGCGGCTGCTCGGTCAGGAGCGGCGCACCTTCCTGGGTATGAACACGGGCGTCGAGACCCAGCGGACCATCACGACGTTTCTGAGCGTCACACCGCAGGTCGTCGCGTGGCTCCGGCCACGTGCCACCGTGAGCGGCAACTTCGGCTTCAACCGTGACCCGAACGGCCGGGACCCCGTCCGCGACGTCGGCGACACCGCGGGCGCGTTTCACGTGCCCGCCGCGTTCTCGAACGCGCGCCGCTTCGAGGTCGGCGCACAGTTCGACGCTCGCCGCTTCGGTCAGGCGCTGTTCGGCGACAGCGCCGCGGTCACCCGGCTGCTGGCGCACCTCGCGAGCGTGGACGTCTCCTACGGTCGCAGCCAGACGTCCACCTACAACCGCACCGGGTTCCTCCCATCGTTCGGGTATCAGCTGGCGCTGGGCGGCTTCGACAGCTTTCGCCGCCAGGACGGCCTGCTCGCCGGCTCGGCGGCGGACAACTGGAACCTGAACGCGGCCGGCAACGTGCTACTCCTCCTGGGACTGCGCGTGAGCACCAACTACCGCGAGACGAACGGACTCGCCTGGGTGCTGCGCACCGACCAGCAGGTGCCGATCCGCACGGGGACGCGCGAGTGGCCCTCCGCGACCGTGAGCTGGAACGTCACGCCGGCACGGACGCTGCTCGGCCGGATCCTGACGACCCTGTCGGCGCAGCTCGGGTATCGCGAGCAGCGGTCGTCGAGCGAGCAGCTGGGCTTCGGGACGGGTCCGTCGCAGGTCACGCTGATCTCCAGCGCGGAGCGCGTCGTGCGGCCCGCCGTCGCGGTCACCTGGCGCGGGGGCGTGTCCACGTCCTTCGACGCCTCCCGCACGCGCAGCGACCAGTTCAACGCCGGCAGCCTGTTCCACACGCAGCGCAATCAGCAGAGCGCGAATGTCGCGTTCGCGTTCCGACCGCCGGCGCAGCTGATGCGGCTGAAGAACCCGATCCGCGCCGCGGTCCACTACACCGTGAGTGACATCACCACGTGCCTGCGGACGGCGGGCCAGACCACCTGCGTACCCTTCGTGGACAGTCGTCAGACGCAGTCGCAGCTTACGTTGGACACCGACTTCCCTCCCACCCTGAGCGCGGGGTTTCAGATGGCCTATCTGGTGAACGACGAGCGGCAGGCGAACCGCAAGACGTCGCAGCTCGTGATCACGGCGTTTGTGGAGCTCCACACGAGCGTGGGACAGATCCGATGAGCCTGGGAGGGCGCCGGGCCCGCTGGCGCGGGGCCGCGGCCGCTGCGCTGGTGCTGGCCTGCACGGGGGGGGGGGGGGGGGGGGGGGGGGGCGGTGGCGCGAGCCGCGCGCGCGAGTTCGACGGTGCGCGGGCGTTCGGCTACCTCGAGCAGCAGATGCGCTTCGGCCCGCGCATCCCGGGCACCCCGGCCCACGACCGCACCGGCGACTGGATCCTCGCTCAGCTGCGCCAGCGCGCCGACACGGTGATCGTGCAGGATATCCGGCACGCCACCAAGGCCGGGCGGGTCTTGCATCTGCGGAACTTCGTCGCCCGCTTCCGGCCCAACGTCGCCGACCGCGTGCTGTTCCTCGCGCACTGGGATACCAGGCCGCACGCCGACCAGGCCCAAAGTCCCGATCAGCGGCGCCTTCCCGTCCCGGGGGCGAACGACGGTGCGTCCGGCGTGGCGGTCCTGCTCGGCGTCGCCGATGCGCTCAAGGCCAAGCCGCCGCAGCTCGGCGTGGACCTGCTGTTCGTGGACGGGGAGGACTACGGCGACTTCGGGACCGACACGAGCGACGTCCTAATCGGATCGCGCTACTTCGCCGCCCACCAGCCGCCCGGGTACCCGCCGCTCTTCGCCGTGCTGTTCGACATGGTCGCCGACAAAGACCAGCAGTTCTACCATGAGGGCAACTCCGAAGCGTTCGCCCCCGAGGTCGTCGATCGCGTGTGGCACACGGCCGCCGACCTGGGCTACGGCCGGACGTTCATCCCCGGCGTGAAGTACACGCTGACCGACGACCACGTGACGTTGCAGAAGGCCGGGATCCACGCGATCGACGTCGTGGACTTCGATTATCCCTACTGGCACACGCCCGACGACACGATCGACAAGGTTAGTGCGGCGTCGCTTCAGGTTGTCGGTGACGTCGCGGTGGCGTTGGTACGTTGAGAACGCGGAACGCGGAAGTCGGAACGCGGAACAGAGCGGCCGGCCTCCGTCGCCATGTGCTCGCCGTTATGTTCCGCGTTCCGCGTTCCGCGTTCCGCGTTCCGACTTCCGCACTTTTCTGGCGCACCGCGCGTGGAACGGATCCCGCCCGCCGGCTGGCGAGCCGTTACCGTCCGGGCATGGACGACCGCCGTGCCGCTCTCCTGCTTGCGTTGCTGGCCCTGTCGGGTGCCGGGGTCCGCTATGCGCTGGCGCCGGCCCCCGCCGCCCCGCCGGGCGACGTGCGGCTCGTCGCCGTCGACACACCCCCGCACGGCGACGCCGCGCTGCGCGCCGCCGCCCGCGCCGCTGCCCGGCTGGCGCGCCCGCTCCTCCCCGGTGAACGGGTCGACCTCGACCGCGCCGACGTGACGGAGATCACGCGGCTGCCGCGGATCGGACCGGCGTTCGCGCAGCGCATCGTCGCTTGGCGTGAGCAGCACGGTCTGTTTGGCAGTCTGGCGCGGCTCGACAGCGTGCCCGGGGTCGGTCCGGGCTTGCTCGAGACCCTGCGACCTTACGTGATGTTTTCGGGGGTGATCCCGTCCGCGCCTTGACCACCCCCCCGCCGGCACATATGTTATACTCTTCATTTTCAACGAGTTGCGTACGGCCACCGCGGCGGCGACCAACGAAAAGCTGGGCGAGCTACTCGTCCGTGAAGGGCTGATCACCCAGGATCAGCTCAGAAAGGCACTCCTCGAGCAGAAGAACACGGGGATGCGCCTGGGCTACAACCTGGTCAAACTGGGCTTCGTCGAGGAGACTGAGATCTCCAAGATGCTGGCCCGGCAGTACCGCATGCCCGCCGTCGACCTGTCACGCTTCGAGGTCGATCCCAAGATCCTGAAGCTGCTCCCGCCCGACGTCGCGAACAAGCACACGGTGCTACCGCTCAAGCGCGAGGGCCGGACCCTGACGGTGGCGATCGCCGACCCCAACAACGTCACGGCGATCGAGGACATCAAGTTCATCACGCGCTGCGACGTGTTCCCGGTGATCGCCGGGGAATACACGCTCCGCAACGCGATCGAGCGCTACTACCAGCAGTCCGACGCCCAGCTCCAGACGCTGCTCAAGGACATCGAGGCCGCCGACGACCTCGAGGTCGTCGCAGAGCAGGTGGACGAGGACGTCAAGGCGCAGGATTTGGCGGACGACGCGCCAGTGGTGAAGCTCATCAACGGGCTCTTGACGGACGCGGTGAAGCGCGGCGCGTCGGACGTCCATTTCGAGCCGTTCGAGCACGAGCTGAGGGTGCGCTACCGCGTGGACGGCGTGCTGCAGGACGTGATGAAGCCGCCGGTCAAGATGCGCGCGGCGCTCACCTCGCGCGTCAAGATCATGGCGCAGCTCAACATCGCCGAGCGGCGTGTGCCGCAGGACGGGCGCATCAAGCTCAAGTTCGGCAGCAAGGTGATCGACTTCCGCGTGTCGACCCTGCCGGTGCTGTTCGGCGAGAAGATCGTGCTCCGGATTCTCGACAAGGGAAACCTGGCGCTCGATCTCACGAAGTTCGGCTTCGAGCCCAAGGCCGAGCAGGACCTGATGCGGGCGATCCTGAATCCCTACGGCATGGTGCTGGTGACCGGCCCGACGGGCTCCGGGAAGACGACCACGCTGTACTCGGCACTGTCGCGGATCAACACGGTCGAAGTGAACATCCTGACGGCCGAGGATCCCGTCGAGTACAACCTGCTCGGAATCAACCAGGTGCTGGTCCGCAACGAGGTGGGGATGACGTTCGCCGCGGCGCTGAAGGCGTTCCTGCGGCAGGACCCGAACATCATCATGGTGGGGGAGATCCGCGACCTGGAGACCGGCTCGATCGCTATCAAGGCGTCGCTCACGGGCCACCTCGTGCTGTCCACGCTGCACACCAATGATGCGCCCTCCACGGTGACCCGCATGGTGGACATGGGCATCGAGCCGTTCAACGTCGCGAGCGCCGTGAACCTCATCGTGGCGCAGCGGCTGGTGCGGCGCATCTGCGCGGACTGCAAGCAGGAACATCAGTACACCGCCGAAGAGATCCACGCGTTCGGCCTGGCGCAGGCCGAGGCGCAGAAGCTCACCCTCTTCAAGGGCGCGGGCTGCGACACGTGCGGCGGCACCGGGTACAAGGGTCGCCAGGGGCTGTACGAGGTGATGGCGATGTCGAGCCCGCTGCGGCGCATGGTGCTGAAGGGCGCGTCGACCGAAGAGCTGCGCGAAGAAGCCGTGAAGGAAGGCATGCTCACGCTGCGCATGGACGGCATGGTCAAGGTGAAGCGCGGGATCACCACCCTGGAGGAAGTCGTGAAGGAGACGGCGGCATGACGGCGGGCGCGCAATCCCTGAATCTCCGCTCCCTGCTCGAGGAGATGATCGAGAAGGACGCGTCCGACCTGCACATCGTGGCGGGAGAGCGCCCCAAGCTTCGCGTGGACGGAGACATCGTGAACTCATCCGTGGACGTGGTGCTCACGCCCAAGGACACGCTGTCGATCGCCTACTCCGTGCTCACCGAGACCCAGAAGAAGCGGTTCGAGACGGAGAACGAGCTCGACTTTTCCTTCGGAATCCAGAACCTGGCGCGGTTCCGCGGCAACTGCTTCAAGCAGCGGGGGTGCGTGTCGCTCGTCATCCGGCAGATTCCGTTCAACGTGCGGACCTTCGAGGACCTGGGGTTGCCGGGCGTGGTGGCGAAGCTCGCCGAGAAGCCGCGCGGGCTCGTGCTGGTGACGGGGCCGACGGGGTCGGGCAAGAGCACAACGCTCGCGGCGATGATCGACAAGATCAACAAGGAGCTCAAGGGCCACATCATCACGGTGGAGGACCCGATCGAGTTCATCCATCGGCACCAGAGCTGCATCGTGAACCAGCGGGAGATCGGGACCGACACCAACAGCTTCTCGGCGGCCCTCAAGTACGCGCTGCGGCAGGACCCCGACGTCGTGCTGATCGGCGAAATGCGGGACCTCGAGACCATCGCCGCGGCCTTGACGATCGCCGAGACGGGCCACCTCGCCTTCGCGACGCTCCACACCAACTCGGCGATGGAGAGCATCAACCGCATCATCGACGTGTTCCCGTCCCACCAGCAGTCGCAGATCCGCGCCCAGCTCGCGTTCGTCCTCGAGGGGGTGATCACCCAGACCCTGCTGCAGAAGGCGAAGGGGCGGGGCCGGGTCATGGCGGCGGAGATCATGATCTGCACGCCGGCGATCCGCGCGCTGATCCGCGACAACAAGGTGCACCAGATCGAATCGTCGATGCAGGCCGGCAAGAAGTACGGGATGCAGACGTTGAACGACGCGCTGTACCAGCTCTACGTGGGGCGGGAAGTGATGAAGGAGGAGTGCCTGCGCGTCTCGGCGAATCCGAACGAGTTCCTGCGGATGATTGGCGAGCCGCCGCTCGAGGACAAGGAGTCGATGGCGCCCGGCGTGGCGCCGACGGGTCCGGCCAAGGTGGCGGCGCGCCGCTAGGCGCCCCCCCCGAGGGAGTGAGCTATGCCGCTCTTCACATATACCGCCCGCACGCTCAAAGGCGATCTCGTCAACGACAAGATCGACCTGCCGACCCGCGACGACGTCATCGCCCACCTGCGCAAGAACCGCCTGGTGGTGGTGCAGGTCCGCGCGGCGCCCAAGGAATTCAAGTTCAGCTTCAAGCTCGGCGGCGGCGTCAAGATCCGCGACGTCGTCGTGTTCACCCGCCAGTTCTCCACGATGATCAACGCCGGGCTGCCCCTCGTCCAGGCCCTCGACATCCTGTCCAAGCAGACGGAGAACAAGGTCCTCGCCGACGTCACCCGCCAGGTGGTGTACGACGTGGAGAGCGGCCACACCCTCGCCGATGCGCTGCGCAAGCACCCCAAGGCGTTCGGCGACCTGTACGTGAACATGGTGGCGGCGGGCGAGGCGGGCGGTATCCTCGACACGATTCTCTTGCGGCTCGCGCAGTTCCTCGAGAAGAACGACGCCATCGTGCGCAAGGTGAAGGGCGCGATGATTTACCCGGCGGTGATTCTGTCCGTCGCCGTGATCGCGATCTCCGTGCTCCTCATCTTCGTGATCCCCACCTTCCAGAACATGTTCGCGTCGGTGCACCTCGAGCTGCCCCTGCCAACCCGCATGGTGATCGGGGCGAGCAACGTGCTCAAGAACTACTGGTGGGCGATCGGGGCCGTGATCGCCTTCACCGTGGTCTCGCTCAACCGCTACTACAAGACGCCGCCCGGCCGCCTGCAGATCGACACCCTGCTCCTCAAGACGCCCGTCCTCGGCGACGTGCTGCGCAAGGCCGCCGTGTCCCGCTTCACCCGGACGCTCGGCACACTCATCTCGTCGGGCGTGTCGATCCTCGACGGCCTCGAGATCACGGCCCGCACCGCCGGCAATATGGTGATCCACAACGCCGTGATGGAATCCCGCGCCTCGATCGCGGGGGGCGAGACCATCGCCGGGCCGCTGCAGAAGTCCAAGGTGTTCCCGCCCATGGTGATCTCGATGATCGCGGTCGGCGAGCAGACGGGCGGCCTGGACGAGATGCTATCGAAGATCGCCGACTTCTACGACGACGAGGTGGATGCCGCGGTGAGCGCGCTGCTGGCGCTGATGGAGCCCGTCATGATCGTCGTGCTGGGCGTGATCGTCGGCGGCATGGTGATCGCCATGTACCTCCCGATCTTCGACATGGTGAACGCGGTGCAGTGAGGGCAGGCCGACCCGGCCGTGCTGGTCCCCCGAGCCCATCGTCTCGTCCGCTCGCAAGCCCCGCCCTGAGAGAGGAGTCGCGATCATGAACTGTCCGGCCTGCGGCACGGCGATGACCGAGATGACGGCGGGCGACGCCAAGATTCAGGCGTGCAAGGGCGGGTGCGGCGGCCTCTGGTTCGACGAATGGCAGCTTCGCAAGGTGGACCAGCCCGACCAGTCAGCCGGAGAGGCGCTGCTCCACATCGAGCAGAACGCGGCCGTGAAGCTAGACCCGAACCAGCGGCGCAAGTGCCCCCGCGACCCCGATATCGTCATGATGCGACATTTCTGGAGCGTCAAGCGCGATGTCGTAGTGGACGAGTGCCCCAAGTGCGAGGGGCTCTTCCTGGATCCGGGCGAGCTGGCTGAGATCCGCTCCGACTACAAGTCCGACGACGAGCGCCGCAAGGCCGCCGACGCCTACTATCGCGAGATGTTCGACACCCAGCTCGCGGGGATGCTCAGGACGGACAAGGCGAAGCTCGAGAGCGCCCGCAAGATCGCTAGCGTCTTCAAGTTCATCTGCCCGAGCTACTACCTGCCGGGCAAGCAGGCGTGGGGGGCGTTCTAAGAGAGGCTCCGTGACGCTCGGTCCGCCGCGATCACCTGCGTCAGCACGCCTCCAGGCCTTGCGCTGGTACTATCTCGGGACGCGGGGCGCCGTGGTGAACCTCGCGGCGCGCGCGTGAAACGCACCGAGCGCCGCACGCTGCGGCACGACAGCGTGCCGATGCGCCTCTATCACGAGGCCAAGCGCCTTGGCGCCTGGGATCCCCGTGCCCTCGCCCTGGACCAGGACGCGAGGGATTGGGCGCGCTTCACGGTGACCGAGCGGGACGTGCTGCTCCGGCTCACGGCCCTGTTCCAGGCGGCGGAAGAAAGCATGACCCGCGATCTCCTGCCCCTGCTCATGACCGTGGTGCGCGAGGACCGGCTCGAGGAGGAGTTGTTCCTCACCACGTTCCTGTCCGAAGAAGCGAAACACACCGAGTTCTTCCGGCGCATTCTGGACGAGGTGTGCCGCCAGTCGGGGGACCTCGAGCGCTACCAGACCCCCAGCTTCCGCAAGCTGTTCTCCGAGAAGCTGCCCGCGGCGATGCGCGGCCTCCTCGCCGACGCCTCCCCCGCCGCCCAGGCCCAGGCGCTGGTCACCTACACGCTCGTGGGCGAGGGCGTGCTGGGGGAGGCCGGCTACCACGTGTTCACCGCCGCCCTCGAGCACGGCGGCCTCATGCCGGGCTTCCGCGAGGGCCTCCGGTTGGCGCAGGCCGACGAGGACCGGCACATGGCGTACGGCCTCCACTTGCTGTCCCGGCTGGTAGCCGAGGACGAAGCCGTGTGGGGCGTGATCCAGGGGCGCATGGACGACCTCCTGCCCGATACGCTGGGCGTCGTGACGGAATTCTTTCAGCCGTACGACGCGATGCCGTTCGGGCTCACCCTCGATGCCGTGATCGAGTACGCGATGGAGAAGTTCGCCGGTCGCTGGGCGTCGCTCGAGGAGGCGCGGGAGCGGGCACGCGCCGCCCGCGCCGCGCCGACCCCCGAGGCCCGCGTCCGGGACATTCGCGCCTGGCTCGGCGAGCAAGTCCGACCGGCGCACGTCGCGGTGAGCATGGACGGCACGGGCAAGATCCGCACGTTTCGCATGGGATCGACGGCGTTGCTGGTCACCCAGGAGGTACTCGAGCACCACCCGGCGCCCGAGATCATCGCGGCGCTGACCGCGCACGCCGTGCCGCAGCGCCTGCGCGACCAGGCCCCGGTGCGGCTCACCTGTCTCAGGGTGCACGGCAGGATCGTGGTGCAGTCTCCCGACCCCGGTTGACCCGCGCCCCGCCCCGCGCCAATCTCCCGGTCTTGCATGGAGCGGGGGGGAGGGCGTGCCGGCGGCGATCGTCGCGGAGCGATTGACCAAGACCTACCAGGTGAAGGTGCGGGACGCCGGGCTCGGAGGCGCGGTGCGGGCCCTCGTGCGCCCCCGCTACCGCGAGGTCCGCGCGGTCGAAGCGATCTCCTTCCAGGTCGAGCGCGGCGAGATCGTGGCGTTTCTCGGGCCCAACGGCGCGGGCAAGACGACCACCCTCAAGATGCTCACCGGATTGCTCTACCCCACGGCGGGCCGCGCCCACGTCGCGGGGTTCACGCCCTGGGACGGCGGCTCGGCGTTCAAGCGGCGCATCGCGCTCGTGCTCGGCAACAAGCAGCAATTGCTCTGGGACCTGCCGCCCGAGGAGACCTTTCAGCTCAATCAGGCGATCTACGCCGTCCCCGCGACCGAATTCCAGGCCCGGCGCGACGAGCTGGTCGCGCTGCTCGACCTCGCGGAGGTGATGGACAAGCCCGTGCGCCAGCTCTCGCTGGGCGAGCGGATGAAGTGCGAGCTGGCGGCGGCGCTGTTGCACCGGCCGGAGATCCTCTTTCTCGATGAGCCCACGCTGGGGCTCGACGTCACGGCGCAGGAGGCCGTGCGCGGCTTCCTGTGCGCGTACCGCGCGCGCCACGGCGCCACGATCCTCCTGACCTCGCACTACATGGCGGACGTGACGGCGCTCGCTTCCCGCGTGCTCATCATCAACCGCGGCCGGCTGCTCTACGACGGGGCGCTGCAGGCGCTGGTGGCGCGCATGGCCCACACCAAGCGCCTCGAGCTCGTGCTGGGCGACGGGGTGAGCCGCGAGCAGCTCGCCGCGTTCGGCGAGGTGCGCGAGTTCCGGTTCCCCAACGCCGTGCTCGAAGTGCCGCGCGACCAGGCGACCGCCGCCAGCGCCCGGCTGTTGGCGTCGGTGCCCGTCGTCGATCTCTCCATCCAGGATCCGGCCCTCGAGGACGTGATCCGGCGCGCGTTCGCCGAGGGGACGGAGGTGGGGGCATGAACGTGTGGCTGCGCCGCTACGCGGCGCTCGTGCGGTCGGCCTGGCTCGTGGATCTCCAGTACCGCGCCGCGATCGCCATCTGGATGCTGTGGAACGTGACCGAGCCCGCCATCGCGCTCGGCATCTGGTGGTCGATCGCGAGCCAGGGCGCCGTGCAGGGCTTCGGGCGCGACGACTTCGCCCGCTACTTCTTCGGCGTGGCGCTCGTGAACCAGCTCACACTGGCGTGGGACGCCTGGTACATCGACCGCTGGGTCCGCGACGGCGAGATGAACTTCCGGCTGGCGCGCCCGATCGGCCCCGTCCACGAAGCGATCGCGGACAACATCGCCTACAAGGCACGCACCGCGTCGGTCGTGCTCGTCGTCTGGATGCTCGTCGCCCTCGCGTGGCCGGTCGTGCGGCTGCCGTTCGCGCCCGGCCGGTGGGCGCTGTTCGCGCTCGCCGTCGTGCTCGCCGCGGCGATCCGATTCCTGAACGGCTACGCCACCGGCTTGCTCGCCTTCTGGACGACGCGGGCCACGGCGTTGATGGAGCTCCAGTTCGGCATCTCGCTCTTTCTCTCCGGGCGTCTCGCCCCGCTTGCGCTCCTGCCCCCGGCCGTCGCGTCGGTCGCGGGCGTGCTGTGGTTTCCGTACGTGCTGTCGTTCCCGGTCGAGGTGCTCACGGGCGGGGTCGTGACGCCCCAGCAGTACGTCCGCGGGTTCCTGGGGCAGGTCTGCTGGCTCGCGGTCTGGTGGGCGGCGTACCGCGTCGTCTGGCGGCGCGGCATCCGCCACTACGGGGCGGTGGGCG
>Ga0209058_1000585_pt1 | contig 31320 bp, 28 predicted proteins | sample GraSoiAngelo_147_FD_185904 | JGI IMG/M metagenome (GOLD analysis project Ga0209058, IMG submission 185904) | Grasslands soil microbial communities from the Angelo Coastal Reserve, California, USA - 14_1009_05_40cm (SPAdes) (version 2) | ecosystem: Environmental > Terrestrial > Soil > Grasslands ... | reverse complement strand
GGTGTGTTGGGGGTGGACCTGTTGAGCTTGCGCAGGAACTCCCATGGGTCTTCATGGATCAGCAGCTGCGTTTCGAACGTGGCGCCGCCGAACGCCTCCATCGCGGTGAAGCCGATGGAGTCCATCTCCGCGGCGATGGGCAGGATCTCTTCCGTCCTCAGATACCCGCCGAGCAAGGCCTGCTGCGCGTCGCGGAAGGTGGTGTCGACGAGCCGGACGCGGGCTTTCTTCTTCGCCACTAGGCCAGCGCCGCGCGCTTCTCGCCGTGGCGCTTCTCGACTTCGCCGTCCTGCAGGCCGATGATCCGCGCCGCCAGCCAGGCCGCGTTCTTCGCCCCGGCCTCGCCGATGGCGACGGTGGCCACCGGAACGCCCGCCGGCATCTGCACGATCGAGTAAAGGGAGTCGACGCCGCCCAGGTGCTGTGTCGGCACGGGGACGCCGATCACCGGCAGGTCCGTCCACGCCGCGACCACTCCGGGAAGGTGGGCCGCGCCGCCGGCAGCGGCGATGACGACCTTGAGCCCGCGCTCACGTGCGGTCGTCGCCCACTCCATCACACCTCGCGGGTTGCGGTGCGCCGAGCACACCTTCATCTCGTGCGTCAAACCGAGGTCCTCGAGCACTTTGACGCAGGACTCCATCAGCGGGAGATCTGACCTGGAGCCGAGGATGACTCCGACGACTGGCTGCAACTACTCGGCCTCCTGAGCTATGTCTGACCGATAAAAGGCCCCTTCGAATCGTACCTTCCGAGCGCCGGCCAACGCCGTGCGGCGGGCGTCGGCCACGGTGTCCCCCAACCCGACCGACGTTACGACCCGACCTCCGTCAGTGACCAGACCGACGCCAGGCTCGAACCGCGTGCCGGCGTGGAAGATGAGGACGCCGGACGGCATCTCGGCCAGGCCCCCGATCTTGAGGCCGAGCTTCATCGCCGCGTCGTCCGGGTATTGCCCGGAGGCGACGACGACCCCCACGCAGGCCCGCTCGCTCCAGCGCAGGTCCGGATGCGCGGCCAGGCCGCCTCTGGCGGCGGCCAGCGCGAGGGCGACGAAGTCGCTCTGCAGGCGTGGCAGGACCACCTGGGCCTCGGGGTCGCCGAAGCGGGCGTTGAACTCGAGCACATGCACACCCTTGTCAGTGAGCATCAGGCCGGCGTACAGGACGCCGCGGAACTCGTCGCCGGACGCCGCCAGCTCCGCCACAGCAGGTCGCATGACGCGCTCGACGACGTCCTTCACGAGCGCGTCATCGACGCCCTGGGGCGGCGAGTAGGCGCCCATGCCGCCGGTGTTGTCGCCCCGGTCGCCGTCGAGTGCGCGTTTGTAGTCTCGCGCCGGCGCGAGGGCGACGACGTCGGTGCCGTCGGTGACCGCCAGCAGCGACAGCTCCGCGCCCTCGAGCCGCTCCTCGACCACGATCTTCTTGCCGCTCTTGCCGAAACGCTCCTCGACGAGCATGGCGTCGATCGCCCTTTCCGCCTCCACGACGCCGGAGCAGACCATGACGCCCTTGCCGCGGGCGAGGCCGTCCGCCTTGACCGCGACGTGCCCGCCTCGTTGTCGCGCCCAGTCCTTGGCGGGAACTGGCGCGGTGAACGTCTGGTAGTCGGCCGTGGGGATGCCGGCGCGGCGCATCAATTCCTTGGCGAACGACTTGCTCGACTCGATGCGGCCGGCGCCGCGGTCGGGGCCGAAGACGGGGAAGCCCGCGTGCCGGAGGGCGTCGCCCACGCCGGCGTCGACGGCCGCCTCAGGCCCGAGGACGACCAGCCCCAGCTTCTCGCGCTTGGCGAAATCGACAAGACGGACCACGTCGGCCGCGCCGATCGGGACGTTGCGCCCCATGCCGCCGGTGCCGCCGTTGCCGGGTGCGCAGTAGACGCGCTCGACGAGGTCCGACTGCACGCACTTCCAGACGAGCGCGTGCTCCCGCGCGCCGGAGCCAACAACGAGGACCTTCACCTTGGGTGGTCCGAACTCACGGCGTCGGCCGGCATCTGAACCCGGGGATAGTCGCGACTAACGAGGGTTCTGGAGGCGCAACCACACGGATAGTCGCGACTAACGAGGGTTCTGGAGGCGCAACCACACGGATAGTCGCGACTAACCATGACGGTCGGCATCTGCAACCGCGGATGCGCCGGACTAACCGGAGTTATCGCCTACTCCCACTCGATCGTGCCCGGGGGTTTCGACGTGATGTCGAACACCACCCGGTTGACGCCCTTCACCTCGTTGACGATCCGGTTGCTGATCCGCGCGAGCACCTCGTAGGGCACGCGCGCCCAGTCGGCGGTCATGGCGTCCTCGCTCGTCACCACTCGCACGGCGACCAGGTTCGCGTACGTCCGGTAGTCGCCCATCACGCCGACCGTCTCCAGCGGGGTCAGGACCGCGAACGACTGCCACACCTGGCGGTACAGCCCGTTGCGCTTGATCTCGTCGACGACGACCCAGTCAGCGTTGCGAAGTATCTCCAGGCGCTCCGCGGTCACCTCGCCGAGGCAGCGAATCGACAGCCCCGGCCCGGGGAACGGCTGGCGGTACACCATCTCCTCGGGCATGCCGAGCTGCAGACCCACCGCTCGCACCTCGTCCTTGAAGAGATAGCGCAGCGGCTCGATGAGCTGGAACCGGAGCCCCGGCGGCAGACCGCCGACGTTGTGGTGGGTCTTGATCTTCGACGCCGTCGCCGCCACGTCGGGCGCGGTCGACTCGATCACGTCCGGATATAGGGTGCCCTGGGCGAGGAAGTCGATGCGACCGAGGCTCGCCGCCTCGGCCTCGAAGACGGAGATGAACTCGCGGCCGACGATGCGCCGCTTCTCCTCCGGGTCGAGGACGCCGCGCAGCGCAGCGAGGAACCGCTCGGTCGCGTCGACGTAGCGGATGTTCATGTCGAGGTTGCCGTGCATCACGTCGAGCACGCGCTCGGGCTCCTCCTTGCGCAGGAGCCCGTTGTTGACGAAGACGCAGGTGAGCTGGTCGCCGAGCGCGCGATGGACGAGGGTCGCGGCCACGGCTGAGTCGACTCCCCCTGACAGCGCGCAGATCACCCGACCTGCCCCGACCTGGGCGCGGATGCTCTCGGTCGCCTCGGCGATAAAGGAGCCCGCCGTCCACGACGGCGTGCAGTGGCAGACGCCGAACAGGAAGTTGCGCAGCACCTCGCGGCCGCTCGGCGTGTGCACGACCTCGGGATGGAACTGGATGCCGAAGATCCCCTTGCCGTCGGTGAAGGCCGCGTACGGCGAGTTGCCGCTGGTCGCCAGGAGCTGAAAGCCGGGCGGCATCTCGCTCACGTGGTCGCCGTGACTCATCCACACAGGCAGCTCGCCCTGCATGCCCCGAAAGAGACCGTTAGGCTCACGCACCGAGAGGAGCGCCGGCCCGTACTCGCGGGCGCGGCCGGGGTCGACCTTGCCGCCGAGGTGGTGGGCGATGAGCTGCATGCCGTAGCAGATTCCGAGCACAGGGACGCCCGCTCGCAGCGCCGCCGGGTCCACCTGCGGGGCTCCGGCGTCGTAGACGCTCGCCGGCCCGCCGCTCAGGATCAGGCCGGCCGGGTGTCGCTTCTCCAGCTCCGGCCAGGGCGTCGAGCCGGGCACGAGCTCGCAGTAGACGTTGGCCTCACGCACGCGTCGCGCGATCAGCTGGCTGAACTGCGAGCCGAAATCGAGGACGAGGATCGCCTGCTCGCGCGCGGTCAACCGGGTTGGTGCTTCCCGCCGAGCTGCGGCGGTGCTGCTCAGGACTTGCCCATCCCTACGTGCTGGGCCTGCTGGAACACCTTGCCCTCGGAGACGATCGCGGGCGCGATCACCATCTCCACGTGCTGGAACTCGGCGATGTCCCTCGCCCCGCAAACGCCCAGCGCCGAGCGGAGCGCGCCGGCGAAGTTCTGCGACCCATCGTCGACGCGGGCAGGCCCGAGCAGGATCTCGCGAAGCGTCGCCTTCGTGCCGACATGGATGCGGGTCCCGCGCGGCAGGTTCGGGTCTGGCGTCGCCATGCCCCAGTTGAAGCCCTTCGACGCCGACTCCTCGGCGCCGGCGAGCGGCGTCCCGATCATGACCGCGTCGGCGCCGGCGGCAAACGCCTTGCACACGTCCGCGCCGATCCGCATGCCGCCGTCGGTGATCACGCCCACCCGCATGCCGCCGCGGCGCATGTGCTCGTCGCGGGCGGCCGCGACGTCTGCGGTCGCCGTCACCTGCGGCACGCCGACGCCCAGCACACCCCGCGTCGTGCACGCCGCGCCCGGACCGACGCCGACCAGGATGCCGGCGATGCCGGTCTCCATCAGCTCCAGCGCCGTGTCGTACTGGACGCAGTTGCCGACCACGACGGGAATGTCGCACGCGCGCACGAGCTCGTCGAAGGCCAGCTGGTGGTAGGAGCGCGAGGAGTGCCGCGCGGTCAGGACCGTCCCCTGGACTATGTAGACGTCGGCGCCGGCCCGCTGCACGACGTCCGCCCTCTCCTCGGCGCGCGCCGGCACCGTCGACACGGCGCACGGCACGCCCGCGTCCTTGATCGCCTTGATGCGCTCGGCGATGAGGTTCGGCTTGACGGGCTCGCGGTAAGCCTCTTTGAGGACGGCGTTCACCGTCGCCTTGTCCGCCTCGGCGATCTTGCGGATCACGGGCGCCGAGTCCTCGTATCGAGTGTGCACGCCGTCGAGGTTCAGGACCGCGACGCCGCCCAGCCTTCCCATCGCGATGGCGAAGTCCACGTCGACGACGCCATCCATCGCCGAGCCCCAGAACGGCAGGGGCAGAGAGAACCTCGCGCCCATGCTGAAGCCGATGTCCACCTCGTCAGGGTTGAGCGTCACGCCGCCAGGGACCAGGGCGACCTCGTCGAAGCCGTAGGCGCGGCGGGCCCGCCTTCCGATCCCTATCTCGAGGCCGTACTGCTCCCCGGAGATCTCTTCCCGGGTCTGCAGCCTGGTCTCTGTCAGGGTGTGTTTACTCCAATGAATGGGGCGGGTTCGGCGAATTATAGCCGAGCCCTATCCTTTCCCTCGGTGTACCGCACCCTCGAGTACCTGCCCGGAATCTCGGACGAGGACGTGCGGCGACTTCGGACGGTGGGGATCCACCATACCAACCAGCTGCTGCACCGCGCGTCGCTCGACATCGACCGCAAGCGCCTGGCGAAGAAGACCGGCATCACGCGGGAGCGTTTGCTCGAGTTCGTCCACCAGTGCACGCTGCTGGAGGTGTCGGGGATGGAGCGCTGGATTCCGCTGACGCGCCGGCTCGGCATCAGCTCCATGCCCGATCTGCGCGCCCAGGACGCGAAGGTTCTTCACGCGCGACTGCTCGAGGCGATCGGGCTCGCGGGCGCGCCAACCATCAGCGACGTCCAGTACTGGATCAGCCAGGCGACCGGCCTCGACATCGTCGAGCCGCCCGAGCCGGAGAAGGTGCTCCCGGTCATCGACTGAGAAGAAGGGCGGGCGTCTGGCCGCCCGCCCTTGATTACGCCTAAGTGAAAGTCGCGCTGAAGACGTCTGTCGGATTCGTGTTGCTGGTTGCCGTTACGTTGCTGCTCGCCGGAGCGCAGAGCGGATTGCTCGCCGGGTACGGAGCGTCGCAGTTGGTCTTGACGAAGACCGCCATGAAGCCCGACCCGCTCGGCTGCAGGCCCTCGTAGTCGCCGAGGAAGAATCCGCGGGCGACCGGCGCGGTTCGCAGGTCGAATGAGCCTGCGAGGTGCTGCTCGGCCCCCCACGACGCGCCTCCGTCGTTCGAGATCACGCCGAAGAAGTCCGTCGGCCAGTGGGCGGTGTCGCCCGGCGCCAGGTTGCGTGTGTCGTAGTAGGTCACCGCCACCTTGCCCCCGTTGACCGCGACGGTTGGCGTGAACGTCGGCAAGCCAGAGGCGAGCTTGTGCACAACTGAGGGCGTCGTCCACGTGGCGCCGCCATCGCTCGAGCTCGTGAGGAGGATCTCGTCATCCCACGCTCCGCTCGACTGCTTCAGCTGCTTCTGGAAATTCGTCGAGCTTTCGTAAACGACATACAGCTTGCCGTTGGAGGGGTCGATAGCGACCTCTTCGAGTCCATCGCCGACGCGGGCACGTTGACCGGTGTTCGGGTCGATCACGCCAAGGCTGTTGAAGGGCGCGATGACCTGCGGCTGTGTCCAGGTGTCGCCACCGTCGGTCGATTTGACGAATGCCAGCAGCGCGTTGCTGCGGGTGCCTCGGAACGGGGTGTTCGGCGACTCGATCAGATCGGTGAAGTCATAGAGGGTCCCGTTGCGCGGATCGACCACGATGATGTTGCCGATCGTCTGATTCCGGTTCCCCGTGTCGATGATGACTTTGGCCTGGCTCCAGGTCTGCCCGCCGTCGGTCGTCTTGGAGAAGTACGCCGGCCCGCTGTAAGCCTGTGCATGCGGGTTGTCGTCAGGGTTGTCGGTCGGCAGGATCAGCGTGTCCCAGACCGTATAGGCAAATCCCGCCTTCACCGGATCCGCGGTGGTGGCGTTCTTGTCAGTGCTCTGGTCGTTGGTGTCAAAGAACCCGCCGGGAATGCGCTGGATGTGGTCCCAGGTCATGCCTCCGTCCACGGAACGGGCGGCCACCACGGCATTGGCCCCGTTGGGCACCTGGATGTTGAAGGACAGCGCCGAGAAGTAGGCGGTGCCGTCGGGCCCAAACGACACCCATGGGTCAGAGGCCCTGAAGTAGCCGGCAAGCGACGGATCGACGGTACCGGGCCCGCAGGCATTCAACGTGATTGTGGTGGAGGTCCAGCTCGCGCCCCCGTTTGTCGAAAAGCCAACGCCGATCCCGTGCGCGCCGCCGTTCGACTTGCGGTCCTGGTGAAACACCGCGATCGCGCTGCTGCCGTGCACGGCCACCTGCGGTTCGACCTCCGCGTTGTTGAAAGTCCTTCCGGTCAACAGGTTGTCGCTGGCCGGAGGGCAAGCCGCCTGATAGGCCGTCGTTGCAGGGATGGGCGTGATGGCGGCCACCGCGGTCGAGGATGTGACCAACACCACTCCGCTCGCGAGCGCAGCGGCCCATAGAGTTTTCCTCAGCAATTCATCTGCCCCCTTTGTGCGCTCCCCGCGCACAACACGCCCCGCCGATATCTTCAGATGACCTTAATCCCAGCCCATGCGGTCGCGCAACCAGGCCGCTGCCAGCCCTCCGCACCTGGAGCGCTCATCGAGCGCCCACAGGCGCTGCAGCGCGATCGCCGCAAGCGCCTGTCCGTCGCCCCTAGAGGAAGACACCCCTTCGTAGCTTCAGGTTGTGGTAGATCCCGCGCTGGATCGTGTCCCTGACCTCGTCGGCGAGCGCCATCACCAGGTGCTGGTCCTCCGCCGCGTGGACGGGCAGCTCGCGCACGTCGACCGGCGGGTGGAACTGGATGCGCCACTTGCTCGGCAGAGGGATCATGCCCAACGGCCCGAGCCACGGCCAGAACGGCGTCACCGGAAAGTAGGGCAGGCCGAAGAGCTTGGCGACCGGGCCCAGGTCGCCGAGCATGGGATAGATCTCCTCCGATCCGACCACCGAGACGGGGATGATCGGCGCCTGCGCCCGGATGGCGGTGGCGACGAATCCGCCCCGGCCGAAGCGGGTGAGCCGGTAGCGGTTCTTGAAGCTCTTGCCGGTGCCGCGCGTGCCCTCGGGGAAGACGAGCACGAGCTCGTCCCTGGCGAGGAGCCGCCGCGTGTCGTCGGGATGGCCGACCGCCTGGCCCGTGCGACGCAGAAACCAGCTCATCACCGGCATGCCCATGAACTGGCTCGCGACCAGCGCCCGCACGTGGCGCGGATGGGGATGCTCGGCGAAGACGGCCGTCTTGATCATGGTCCCGTCCCACGGCAGCACGCCGGCGTGGTTGGCCACGAGCAGCGCGCGCCCCGACGAGGGGACATGCTCCACGCCGGTCGTCTCCACCCGCCAGTAGTCGCGGTAGAGCACCTTGAAAGCGATGAGGAACGACTCCGTCCACTGGGGGTCGAAGCCGAAGTCGTCGACCGCGTAGTGGGGGCCGCGCCGCGCCAGCTCACGCTGCTGATAGATGAACTGGACGACCTCCATGACCTTGCCGACGTCGATGACCTCGCGGCCTGTCAGCTCGCGCAGTCGCGTGGACAGCGCGCTGAGACCCTGCACCGCGTACATCGGCGCGTTGCGCCGCAGTCGCCGGATCGGCCTGGGCAGGCGGAGCCCCTGGCGGGGAGCGACGATCTCGGCCTTCTGGCTCTTGGTGCGTCTCTCGCGCGCGGTCGTCTCGATCAATTGCTCAACCTCAGGGCGCGGCGGCGGCGCTGCTGCAGGTAGACCTGGAGCTCGTACTCCTGCCGCGGCGAAGGCGCCTCTATGAGCTCGACGTTCTTGCCGGCCGCCAGCGCGTCCATGGCCTGGCGCGAGCTGTAGGCGGGCTTCCACTCGAACTCCGCCGCGAGCCGCGCGCAGTCCATGACCGAGCCGAAGGCGAGCATGTCGGCGAGGTAGGCGGGCAGCTCGATCCGCGCCAGCGCCCTCAGCCCGAGCCGGGAGAGCCAGCGTCCGAAGGGCGGGAGGACCGGCGTCGACCGGCCGCCCATGATGTCGATCGCCTGGCTCAGCAGCACGACCCCATCGCCGGCCACGTTGAACGCGCCCTGGTGGTCGTCGACCACCGCCCGCACGATCGCCTCGGCTGCGTCGTCCTCGTGGAGGAGCTGAAGCCGGGGGTCGAAGCCGGCGAACACCGGCACGATCGGCAGCGAGAGGTAGCGCGCCAGCGAGGTGTCCTCGCTGACACGAAACCCAAGGCGCAGCACCGTGACGCCGCAAGCGTCGGTGCGCAGCGAGAACTCGCTCACGAGCTGCTCCATCTCGAGGAGGTCGCGCGTGATGCCCGACGCGGGCCGGTCCCAGTTGACCATCTCTTCGGTGAAGAAGGACGGGTCGTGAGCTCCGGCGCCGTAGATCGCCTGGCTGGACTTCACGACCAGGCGGCGCACCGGGCTCGCCGGCCCTGAGCACCCGACGAGCACGTTCATGGTCCCGATGACGTCGGTCTCGTGGATCGAGCGCTCGTCGTGCGGCGAGTCGACCATGACCGCGAGGTGGACGACGGTGTCGATGCGCAGCTGGCGGACGAGCTTGCCGATCACGGAGAGGCGCGTGTCGGCGTGCACGAAGTCCATCTCTTCGAGCGCGCTCACGGGGTCGGCGACGTCGCAGCCGAAGAGCTGAGGCACCTGCGGCGCGAGCCGGCGCGCGACCTCGGCGCCGAGCGGGTTGGAGACGCCGGTGATGAGGACGCGACGAGGTCTGTGGGGGGTCATGGTCTCCCCCAATCTAAATGAGTCGAGCCTGTAGCCCGGATTTACCCGATAGTGCGACTAACAACGGGTCCGAGTCTCCAACGCCTCGGGACCATCGATAGTCGCGACTAACGAGGGTATTCGGCGTCGAAACCGCGCGATAGTCGCGACTAACGAGGGTATTGGCCGTCGAGACCGCGCGATAGTCGCGACTAACGTGGGATCCGGGGCTCCAATACCTCGGATAGTCGCGACTAACGAGAGATCCGGGCTACTGGCGGCCCATGACGCGATCAGTCGGAAGGGGCGCTCTTAGGGATAGATGCCCCGAACGGTGGTCGCGTTGGCCACCCGCTGCACGGCGAGCGCATACGCCGCAGCGCGCATGTCGATGCGCTTGTTCACGGAGGTGTGCAGGATCTCGTAGAAGGCGCGCGTGATCACGTGGTGCAGCTTGGTGTTGATCTCCTCCTCCTCCCAGAAGAAGGCCTGCAGGTCCTGCACCCACTCGAAGTAGGACACGATCACGCCGCCGGCGTTGGCGATGATGTCGGGGACGAGGAAGATCCCGCGCTCGTGCAGGATCGGGTCCGCCTCCGGAGCCACCGCCGCGTTGGCGCCCTCGGTGATGAGCCTGGCCCGGACTCGACCGGCGTTCTTCTCCGTGACCACGTCCTGCACGGCCGCCGGCACGAGCACCGTCACCGGCAGCTCGAGCAGCTCTTCGTTCGTGACCGCGTCTGCCTTCTTGAACCCTCCGACGCCACCGCGCACCTGGCGATGCTCCTCGAGCGCCGCCAGGTCGAGGCCGTTGGGGTTGTAGATTCCGCCCCTGGAGTCGCTCACGGCGACGACGCGCAGGCCCGCCTCCGACAGAAGGCGGGTCGTCGAGCGGCCCACCTGGCCGTAGCCCTGGACCGCGACGGTTGGCGTCTCCTCGTCGATGTGCAGGTACTTCAGCGCCTCGAGGGTGAGGTAGGTCGCGCCCCGCCCCGGCGCCTCGACACGACCCTCGGAGCCGCCGACGTCGACCGGCTTGCCGGTCACCGAGGCCGTCACCGAGTGGCCCTGGTGCATAGAGATCGTGTCCATGATCCAGGCCATGATCTGGGGACTCGTGCCCATGTCGGGGGCGGGGATGTCCTTCTCCGGGCCGAGCAGGATCGCGATCTCGGTGGCGTAGCGACGGGTCAGGTGCTCGAGCTCGTTCAGGGAGAGCTTGCGGGGGTCGACCGCGACCGCGCCCTTGGAGCCGCCGTAGGGGATCCCGACCGCGGCGCACTTCCAGGTCATGAGCATCGCGAGCGCCTTGACCAGGTCGAGGTCGATGTCCGGGTGGTAGCGGATGCCGCCTTTGGCCGGGCCGCGGCTGATGTTGTGCTGGACGCGCCAGCCGGTGTAGACGCGGACCGAGCCGTCGTCGTGCTTGACCGGGAAATGCACCGTGAGCTCGCGCTTGACCTCGCGCAGGCCCCGCCGGGCGTCGTCGGAGAGGCCGATCACGTCGGCAGCGGCGTCGAAACGGCGCTGTGCGGTCTGGAAAGCGGAAGCCCTGGTGTCGACCGCCATCTGAAGGCTTCCGATAGTAACGCCGCGAGATTTCACAATTTCACTCAATGTCGACCCGAAGCCTTGCCGGCTTGCTCGCTGTCGCTCTGGTCGCGCTGGCCACGGGCTTCGTTCTCGCGGACCAGGTCCGCACCCAGCTGCTGACGCCCTCCAACCAGGTCGGCCGCTACCAGGCCCTTGTGCGCAGCGTGCAGGACCTGGAGGCCACCAACGCTGACCACCGCCGCCAGATCGCCGGCCTGCGTGGGCAGATCGACGAGCTCGAGGCCGACGCGGCCGCGCGCTCGGCCACGACGCAATCGCTGCGGAGCCAGCTCACCGACCTGCGCGCCCACGCCGGGCTGATCGCGGTTCACGGCCCGGGCGTCGAGGTGTTGCTGCGCAACGGCGTCCCCTCGTCGGGCGCCTCCAACCCGAGCGGCTACCTGGTCAACTTCCAGGATGTCCAGGACGTCGTCAACCTGCTGTTCGCCCAGGGTGCCGAGGCGATAGCGGTAAACGGACGGCGGATCACGCCCCTGACCGGCTTCTCGGGCACCGAGGGCCAGATCTTGATCGACCAGGGTCCGCCACTTACCTCACCGATCAAGATCGACGCGGTCGGTGACCGCAACCGCATGGCGGCCGCGCTCGACGACGGCTCCAAGCTCCCCGGTGTGCGCGCGCGCGAGGTGCAGTTCCAGCTCCACCTCACTTTCGAGGGCATGCCGGACATCTCGCTTCCCGCCTACGACTCCAGCCTGCAGATCCCCCATGTCTCGGCCTCCTAGACCCGTACGGCGACCGCGCCTGGCCCGAGCGGTGGGCCTATGGCTGATCGCCCTCCTGGTGGCGCTTGTGGCCACCATCCAGATCCGCAGCCAGGCCGAGGTCGAACGCAGCCTTGTCGGCGTCGACCCCACGTCGCTGGCCTTCCTGATCGACGACCTTCACCGCGCCAACGATTCGCTGGAGGCGGAGCGCGCAGAGCTCGGGCGGCGCAAGGCGACCCTGCAGTCTGGCCAGACGGGCGCCGCGGACCAGGTGCTGAGGGATGAGGCCGAACGTCTGCGCGCCCTCGAGGGCCTGGTGCCCGTGCAGGGCCCGGGCGTCGTGCTCGTGATCGATGCGAGCGGGCTGAGCGCGCTCGACCTGCAGGACGCGCTGAACAACTTCGCCGCCGCCGGCGCCGAGGCGATGGACGTCAACGGCCGCCGCGTGGTCACGGGCGTGCCGGTGGTGGAGTCGAGCGAGGGCGTGTCGATCGACGGCGTCGTCGTCAGGTCGCCGTGGACCATCTCGGTGATCGGGGACAGCAGCCGGCTGCAGCAGGTCGCAGACCTGATGACCCAGCAGCTGCGGGCCGACAGGCGCGTGCGCGGCGCGAGCTACAAGGTCGAGGCCGACGTCCTGATCACCTCGGTGATCGGCGCGAAGCCTTTCGTCTACGCGCTGCCCTCGTAGACCCGTCCATCCCGGCGCGTTTGAGCTGGGCCGAGATCCGGTCGAGGCGCTCGTTGATGCGGTCGATGTCCTTGCGGGTGGGGATGCGCAGGCGGCGCAGCGCTCGCTCGATGGCATCGTCGGCCATCGTCTCCAGGCCCTCGCGCCGGCGCTCCACCTGGTGACGGATGTCGGACGGAACGTTCAACGCTCCACGCACGTAGTCGAGCAGGGCCTGGCCCCGGTCGTGAAGGATCTCCCCGCCGGCGTCGACGAGGCGCGCGGGCCCGCGCTTCTCCTCCGACAGCACGATCTGAGAAAGCGTGACCTGCGTTAGGTCGCTGCCGTTGTCGCGGTCGACGACCTGGATGTCGTGACCTTCGCGCACGAGCTGCGCGATCTCGTCGAGCGTGATGTAGCGACTGGTGTTGGTGTCGTAGAGCTTGCGGTTTGCGTACTTCTTGATAAGGTGTTTTTCGGGGGCTGGTGGCAAAGTTCGGCCCATTCTAATGCGGTGCGTCAACCGCGCCGGTCGGCTTGGTTGTGGAGGTGAGCATGGCTACGAGAAAGCGCACGAGCAGGCGTACCGGCATCGTCGACCGCGCGGTGCGGGCGGGGCGGCAGGCGCTGCGCGAGGCAGAGAAGCGGGTCCCGCCGGACCTGCGCCGCCAGGTCGAGAAGAGGCTCCGCGACGCCGACAAGACTGCGCGCGCCGCGATCAAGCAGCTCCAGGCGCAGGCCAAGAAGGCCAGCACGAGGGCGGACGTCAACAACGTCCTCAAGCGCATCGACGGGTTGACCAAGCAGGCGCGTCAGATCGCGAGCGGCGCCGGCGCGCGAGCGGCGTCGACCCGGCGACGGGCGACGACGACCGCCAGGCGGTCCGCGACGCGGACCCGTCGCGCCGCCGGCACGGCGAAGCGCAAGGCCGCGGCGCGCAAGCCGGCGACGCGAACCACCACGGCCCGGTCTTCAGCGCCGCGACGCCGGGCGCCCGCAAGGCGCACACGGGCCGCGGAGACGGCGATGCCCGAACCGATGACGGCGATCTCGCCGGGGGTCGACGGCACCGTCGTGATCGAGGAGATCAAGCAGGGCTAGAGCGTCCCGAACACCCTGGCTCCGCCCAGGAGCACAGCTCTCGGGCGGAGCTGTTCCCAGTCCACGTCCTCTCCCTCGTCCAGCGGGTCGCCGCGGTAGACCTGCAGGTCGGCCAGCATGCCGGGATCGAGCGTGCCCTTCGCCTGCTCTTCGAAGCTCGCGAAGGCCCCTCCTGATGTATACGCGCGCAGCGCGGCCAGGAGGCTGATGCCGCTCACCTGATCCTCGACGGCGACGCGGATCCCGGGCCACGGGTTGGGGTCGACCGCCACCGGGAGGTCTGAGCTGAACGCGACGGGCACGCCCGCGCGCAGCAGGCCGCGGTGAGGCGCGAGGTGGGTGCGGTCGCGCACAGGAAAGAAGATGGTCGAGGCGACGCGACCGAACCGCGCCGCCATCGGCTGCATGACGGCGACCATGCCCAGCCCGGCCATCCGCTGCTGCAGGTCCGGCGGGCAGATCGTGCAGTGCTCCACGCGGTGCCGCAGGTGGGTGCCCCTGGCCGCCTCGACCGCGTCGCACATCGCCTCGATCGCGCCATCTCCGATCGCGTGCGCGGCCACCTGCAGCCCGGCGGCGGTGGCGCGCGAGACCAGCTCGCGCAGCTCCTCCGGCGTGGTGCGCCACACGCCCCCTCCGCCACGCATCGCGACCCGCTCCGCGCCACCGTCGACGAAGACCTTGATCGGACCCGCTCGCACCATCCCGCCGCCGAATCCGCTTCGCAGGCCCACCTCCGACGCCGCCTCGAGCAGCTCCCACGAGAGAAACTCGTTGACGCGCATCCGCAGGCGCCCGTCGCACGCGAGGGTCTCGTACGCGCGTAGGTCATCGGCGAAGCCGCGGTTGACTGCGGCGCCGACGGACGTGATGCCACGCGAAACCAGAAGCTCCTGGGCCTTCAGCACTCCTTCGATCCGCCGGGCCAGGGGCGGGGGCGGCTGCACGTCCGCCACCAGCCGCATCGCCGACTCGAGCAGGAGGCCGTTAGGCGAGCCGTTGAGGTCCCTCCCGATGCGCCCGCCGGGCGGGTTGGGCGTGTCCGTGGTGATGCCGGCGGCCGCCAGCGCGGCCGAGTTGGCGACCCGGGCGTGGCCGCCGCGCTCGTCGATGAACGCCGGCCGGTCGCCGGTCGCGCGGTCGAGCTCGGTGCGGTGCGGCTGACGGCGCTCGGTCAGCTCGTCGGTGCGGTAGCCCATTCCCTGCAGCCACTCACCCGGCTTGAGGGTTGCTCCGTGGGCCTTGAGGCGGTCAAGAACATCATCGATGCCCCTCGCGGCGGTGAGGTCCGCCGCGAAGCGGGTCAGGCCGTAGTAGACGACGTGGGCGTGGGCGTCGTTGAAGCCGGGAAAGACCGCCGAGCCGCCCAGGTCGACGATCCTGGTCTTCGGCCCGCGGAGGCTCATCACCTCGCGACCGCCGCAGGCGAGGACCTTGCCGCCCGCGATCGCCAGGTGGCTGTGGGGCTTCAACCCCGTGCGTCCCAGCGTGCGGATGCGTCCGCGCGCCAGGATCAGTTCCGCTCGCAACATCCCCGCCAGATCGGAGGCTTCGCCGAGATTTGGCGGGGCCCCCTCATGATGGCCGCTAGATTAATCGGGTGGTGCCGATCGACTTTCGCTCCGACACCGTCGCGATGCCGAGCCCGGAGATGCGCAAGGCCATGGTCGAGGCGCCCCTCGGCGACGACGTCTTCGGCGACGACCCCACCACCAACCGGCTGATGGAGGTCGCCGCGGAGCGGATGGGCAAGGAGGCGGCCACCTTCGTGCCCAGCGGCACCATGGGCAACCTGATCGGCATCGCCGTCAACGCCCGCCGGGGCGAGGAGCTGATCGCGGACGCCGACTCCCACGCCTTCTACTACGAGACGGCGGGGGCGGCGGCGGTCTGCGGGGTCCAGATCCGGCCGGTCGCGACGGAGGCCGGGGTGATGTCGCCGCGCCAGGTCGCGGAGGCGGTGCGCCCCCGCGACGATCCCCACCAGCCGATCAGCGCCGCGGTCACCTTCGAGAACACCCACAACCGGCATGGCGGGGTCGCCTGGCCGCTCGAGGCGCTCCGCGCGGCGAGCGACGCTGCGCACGCCCAGGGCCTTCGCGTCCATCTCGACGGGGCGCGCATCTTCAATGCCGCCGTCGCCCTGGGCGTACCCGCAGCCGAGATCGCGGCCGGCGCCGACACGGTGACCTTCTGCCTGTCGAAGGGGCTCGCGTGCCCCGTCGGGAGCATCTTCTGCGGCTCCGCAGAGGACGTCGAGGAGGCAAAACGGTGGCGCAAACGGCTCGGCGGTGGGATGCGGCAGGTCGGCGTGCTCGCTGCTGCCGGTTTGATCGCGCTCGACCAGATGGTCGACCGTCTGGCTGAGGACCACGCCAACGCGCGCACGCTCGCGGAAGGACTGTCAGAGCTGCCGGGCGTGCGGTGCGACCTCTCGCGGGTGCAGACCAACCTCGTCTACTTCGACGTCGAGACGATGCCCGCCTCGGGGTTCCTCGACGAGTGCGCGAAACGAGGCGTGATCAGCGAGCCGACCGGGCCGCACACCGTTCGCTTCGTGACCCACTACGGGATCGACGCAGAGGACATCCAGACGGCGCTGAAGGTCTGCGAGGAAGTCCTGACCGCTTAGGCGAGCAGCGAGGCCAGCAGCGCGGGCTCGATGTTGCCGCCGCTGACCACGGCGACGGTCGTCGGTCCTGGCGGGAGCTGCTCGAGGGCCGCGTAAGCGAGCGCCCCTGCGCCTTCGGCCACCACCTTCGCCTTCGCCGCAAGCTCGGGAATCGCCGACTTGAGCCGCGGCTCGGGGACCACGAGCCACCGGTCGACGAGCTCTTTCAAGAGCTCGAACATCCGCGCGTCGTAAGGCGCGGTCGTGCCATCGGCGATCGTCTCCGGCTTGACCGCGACTGGACCACCCGCCTCGAAGACCCGCGGCCACATCGGATAGCCGTCGGACTGCACGCCGATAACCTCGACGTTCGGCTTGAGAGCTTTGAGCGCGGACGCCGTCCCACTGATGAGGCCGCCTCCGCCGACCGCGACCAGGACCCTCTCGACCTCGGGCACGTTCTCCCAAAGCTCCAGGCCCACCCCTCCGTGGCCGGCGATGACCTCGGGCTCGGCGAAGGGGTGGATGAAGATCTCCTGCTCCCCACGCCAGCGCTCATCGGCGAGCCAGCGAAGCATCTCGTCGCGTGGCATCAGCACCGGTGTGGCGCCCCAGCGCTTGACGCCCTCGAGCTTGGGCGCCGGGGCGGTGTCGTACATCACGACGCGGCAGGGGACGCCGAGCGTGTGGGCGACGTATGCGCACGCCAGGGCGGCGTTGCCGGCGCTGACGGTGATGAGACCTTTGGCGAGATCGTCTGGAGGCGTCGCCAGCGCGGCGGCGAAGAAGCCGCGGACCTTGAAGCTGCCGGCCGGCTGGAGGCATTCCAACTTCAGCATCGCCCCTTCGACAGGGACCAGCGGCGAGCGCAGCACGTGGGGCCGCGCACGCTCCGCGGCCGTGCGGATGCGCTCGATCGGAATCACCGGATAATGCTATTCGTGCCGATCTACGAGTACAGGTGCGAGGAGTGCGGCAAGCGATCGTCAGCCCTGCTCGGCAGCTACGCCTCGCCGGACCCCGCCTGCCCGCACTGCGGCAAGCCCGCGTTGCGCCGGCTCGTCTCCACGTTCGCGACGGTCAGCTCGGGCGACGGCGGGGGTGATGACGACTTCGGGGGCGGCGAGGACGCCTTCGGCGGCGAAGGCGGCGACGACGACTTCAGCGCCGGGGACGACGACTTCTAGGTAGAGGCCAGGCCCAACACCTCGTTCGCGGCCTTGATCAGCTCGCGCCGATGTGTCTCGTCGCGGGCAAAGATCCGGAACAGGGCCATGCGCACGGGCAGTCGCCGGAAGAGATCGAGCACGCGGCTCTGCTGGTAGCGGCCCTCGAGCGGCTCGTAGAAGAGGATGTCCGCCGTCTCGGTCATGGGGTTGAACGCGCGCGACTCCTGCGCGGCGACGTCGACCTCGAACTCGATGTGACCTAGCTTCGCCGGCAGGTGCTCGCGGATCTGCTGCGCAAACTCCTGCCGCGTCACGCTCAGGGCCTGGGGCGGGATGTCTCGAGCGTCGGTGTGCCCCTGGTAGATCAGCCTCCACTTGAGCTTGCGCGCGACCACCGCCGCCCACGCTTGTCCGAGCTCGCGACGGGCCGGGTCGCCGTCGCCGTGCGCCCACCGGTCGACGTCGGACAGCAGCGACCACTCGGTCAGCGCCTGGAAGCGGTCGACTCGCTCGAGCGGGTTGCCGCCGAGCAGCAGCTCGAGCGTCGGCCGGAAGACCTCGCGCAGCTGCAGGTCGATGCGGCGCACGGTGCGGTGGAAGTAGACCTGGTGATAGAGGTAAAGGCGCGAGTTGAGGAACATGTAGAGCGCCTCGGCGCCGTGCGCATGGAGCGTGAGGCCCCGCTCCGAGATGAACGAGTAGTGGACGATCCTCTGCACGTCGACCGGACCCGCGGCGACGCCACATATATAGGAATCGCGAGGGACGTAATCCATGTTGTCGGCGGAGAAGGCGCCGACCAGCGCCGGGCGCAGGGCCGCCAGCCACTTCGGAGGCTCAAAGCCGTCGAGCTCGCGCGACGAGATCAGGTAGGCGACCCAGCGAGGGTCGACCCGCTCCCCACGCTCGAAGTCGGCGGTGGGCGACGCCCCAAGCTCCGCGACCTGGTCCGCCAGGGCGCCGGTGACGAGGGCTCGGCCGACGTCCTCGTGGTCGAGGTCCCAGGTGTCGAGGTAGTTCTCGTCGAAGAAGTGGCCGAACGGACCGTGGCCGACGTCGTGCAGCAGACCCGCCATCCGCATCGTCTCCTCGACCAGCTGCGCGGACGGCGCGTCCGGGCACGCGACCTTGAGCGAGGGGTAGAGGTGGCGCGCCCACTCGCCGGCGAGGTGCATCGCCCCCAGCGCGTGCTGGAACCGCGAGTGCTCGGCCGTGGCGAACACCCACCACGCGCTCTGCAGCTGGTGGATTCGGCGCAGCCGCTGCAGCCACGCGGCGTCGACGAGGTCCTGCTCCGCGGCCTGACCCGGCACCCCGCCCGGCCCGCCCTTGGTGATGCGAAGGTATCGATAGATGGGATCGGACGACAGATTGACCCGCGAATACTCCGACCGAGCCTCGGCCACGAGCCGATTATTGCGGGGCGTCGAGCTTTTCAACAGCGGGCGCTACTGGGAGGCGCATGAAGTCTGGGAGGAGGAGTGGACGCCCGACCGCAAAGGTCCTGACTCGGGCTTCTACAAAGGCCTGATCCAGGTCGCCGCGGGTTGCCTGCACTACACGCGCCGCAACCGCCGCGGCGCGGTCAACAAGTGGCGCAGCGGCGCCGGCTACCTGCGGCCCTACTTGCCCGCCCACCACGGGATCAGCCTGTCGCCGCTCGTGGAGGCGGTGGACTCCTTCGCCGCGGCGACGTCGGGACACGGGTGGCCCGAGCTCGCGATGCCGCGGATCGAGGTTCAGGAGTAAGGAGGGAAGCGCCGGCCTGCCCCCGCCTCGATCAGGCCGCCGTGGCCCAGACGCAAAAGGTCCTTGGCGTCAGCGCGGCCGTAGGCGAAGACGAACGGGAGCAGCAGGTCGAGCGAGCTGTTGCGCCCGAAACCCGCGCAGGACGCGACCCCGACCACCGTAGCCGCGCCCAGCCGGCCCAGCCACAGCATGCTTCCGGGGTGCATGGGCGCGCCGAGCTGGAGGAGCTCCCCGCCCGCGGCCGGCAGCTCCGCGTAGGCCGGGTCGAGCGGGTCGATGGCGGAGGCGCCGGCGAAGAGAACGAGGTCGGCCCCCGCCTCCAGGGCTTCGCGGTACGTGGCCGCCACCGCCCGGCCTGTGCGGGCCACCTCCCGGACGGCCCGCACGTCGGCGCCGTACCAGCCCAGCTTGGCCGTCACCGCGGCGCGGAAAAGCTCGCGCGCCTTGGGCTTGAGTCGTTCGGTCGCGACCACGAAAGTCTTCAGAGGCCGGAAGGCCAGCAGCTCGACCGCTGGACCCTGCTCGTGGCACAGACGCTCCGCCTGTTCGACGAGGCTACCCGGGACCGCGACCGGCGTCACCTTGCAGCCCGCGACTTCCTCGCCCTCCGCGACGGCCTGGCCGTCCATCAGGGTGAAGACGCAGAGCTGGCCGAGCCCGTTGACCGCGTCGACCACCCCGCCGCGCACACGCACCAGGCCGCGGCGGCGGGCCACGAGCCGGGCCTGGCTCTGGACGGGAGTCGTGGGCTCGAGCCCAGGCCCCGCCAGCGCGGACGCGAGGCGCGCGGCGGCCACGTCCTCATGCAGGTCGCCAGGCTCGAGGGCGACGACGTGCACCTCGACGCTCTGGTGCACTCTGTCGAGGTGCTTCGCCTCGAGCACGGTGCCTTTGCGAAGGTCGGGCCCGAGGTCGTGGACGAGCACGCGTCCTTCTATGTCACCGGCGGTCGCGGAACGTCCTTCCAGGCGCAGGGCTTTCACGTAACGATGAGGATAGAGATGGCATGAAGCTGCCCTCCGTGCGCCTCTACAACACCTTCACCCGGCGGAAGGAGGAGCTCCGGCCGCTGCAACCAGGGGTGGTGCGGATCTACTCCTGCGGGCCGACGGTCTACCGCTACGCGCACGTCGGCAACCTGCGGACGTTCATGCTCCCGGATCTCCTGCGCCGCAGCCTCGATTACCTCGGTTACCGCACCGAGCAGGTGATGAACATCACCGACGTCGGACACCTCACCGACGACACCTTCGACCGCGGCGAGGACAAGATGCTCGTCGCCGCGCGCCTGGAGAAGAAGTCGCCGGAGGAGATCGCGGCCGCGTACACCGCGGCCTTCCTCGACGACGTGCGCCTGTTGAACATCCGCCCGGCCGACCATTACCCGCGCGCCACCGCCTACATCGCGGAGATGATCGCGCTGGTTGGGCGGCTGCTCGAGATGGGGCACGCATACGTCGTGGGCGGAAACGTGTACTACGACATCACGAGCTTTCCGGCCTACGGCCGGCTCTCGCGCAACACGGTCGAGAAGCTCGTCGCGGGTTACCGCGGCGAGCCGGACCCTCGCAAGCGCCATCCGGGCGACTTCACCCTGTGGAAGGCCGCCGGCGAGCACCGGACGCAGGTGTGGGACAGCCCGTGGGGCCCGGGCTTTCCCGGCTGGCACATCGAGTGCTCAGCGATGTCGATGTCGATCCTCGGCGACCGCTTCGACATCCATACCGGAGGCGCTGACAATGTCTTTCCACATCACGAGGCGGAGATCGCGCAGTCGGAGGCGATCGCCGGGCACCGCGTCGTCAGCCTGTGGATGCACGGCGGGCTGCTGATGCTCTCGGGGACGCGGATGGCGAAGTCCGCGGGCAACTTCTTCCGCGTCACCGAGCTCGAGGAGCAGGGCTTCGATCCACTGGCGTTCCGCTACCTCGCGCTGCAGGCGAAATACAGGTCTCCTCTCAACTTCAGCACCGAGGGGTTGGCGGGCGCAGACCGAGCGGTGCGGCAGCTGCGCGAGCGCGTGGCCGCGTGGTCGGGCGGCGACGGATCCGTCGACGCTGCTTTCGACGAGCGTTTTCGTGCTGTCCTCGCCGACGACCTCGACCTGCCGGCGGCGATGGCCATGGTCGCGGAGCTTGCCCGTTCCGACCTCGCCCCCGGCGTGAAGGCCGCGACGCTCCAAGCGTGGGACACGGTCCTGGGCCTCGACCTGAAGCGCGGCGCCATGGAGCGCGACCTGCCGCCGGGCGCCGCCGACCTCATCACTCAGCGCGAGAAGGCCCGCGCCGCAAAAGACTTCGCGGCCGCGGACGCCATCCGGGAAAGGCTGAAGAAGATGGGGGTGCGAGTCGCGGACGCCCCGCTGAAGGACTAACGCATCTCGTGCGCCAGGACTCGCGTTAGTCGCGACTATCGAGCTTTCTCGTGCTCCAGGACCCGCGTTAGTCGCGACTATCGAGGGCCGGCCGCGCCGAAAAATTAGGAGCCGAACCTTGCGGCCCGGCCCCACGAGAGGAAGGGGTCTAGAAAAAACGCCCGGCTAGCGCTGCGGCGGGACGTTCACCGTCGTCTGGATCGGCGGGTCGGTCGGCTCGCGCTCGCCAGTCGTGCTCGGGTCCTTCGTCTTGTCCCTGGCATGGTCGTTGGCGTTGCTGTTGCCCCCGTGCCCGTCGGACGACCCGTTGCCCTTGGTGTTTTCATCTCCGTTGCCGCTGCCCTGGCCGTGATGCCGGGCGTCGCTCGCGACCACCTGCCCGTGCTGACTGGCAAACGAGCTCACGCAGTCGCCGATGCCGTGCTGGCCGTCGGCGAGAGCCTTCTTGCAGTCGGACACGTGCTGGCTGACCTGCTGACCCCAGTCGGCAGGGTTGATGCTCCCCGTCGTCGCCGCACCCGCGACCGTCACGGCCGCCGCGGCCGCCGCCACCCCAGTCAACAGCTTGAGTGAGAGCGCAGCCCCGGCGCCCCCAAGCAGGGCGCGCACAGCGCTCCGCCGCGCGGGCGCCCGTCGCGGAGGGATCGTGCTCATGGCCGTCACCGGATCGAGGACCCGGTGCAGCTCGGACTCCAGCTCGCGCTCGAGATCGCTCATCTGTGAAAAGCCATAACGCCGACGTGCCCCACTCCAACCATTTTTGATCTCAGCGCCTGAGCACGGCTTGCAGCTGCTTACGCGCCGCCGCGAGACGCGAGGCCACCGTCTGCTCGGGAATCCCCAGGGCCGCGGCGATCTCGCGGTTGCTGTAACCGTGGTAGTGGCGGAGCACGAGGGCGGCCGCCTGCCTGGTCGGCAGCCTCTTCATCGCCTTGATCAGGTCGGACCGCTCCGCCACCATCGCGGGGTCAGGGCCGGGGGCCGGCCTGCCGAGCCGGCGCACGAGCTCGCCCGCCTGGCGCAGCTGCTGGTGGCGGCGATCCGAGATGGCGACGTTGATCGCGATCCGGTGCAGCCACGCCTCGGCTGACGCCTCCGGCCGCCACTCCTTCCACTTCCGGAACGCCCGCTCGTACGTCTCCTGGGCGCAGTCCTCCGCCGTCGCCCGGTCGCGGACGAGCGTGATCAGCGTGCCGAGGATGCGCCGGTAGGTGTTGCGGTAGAGGCGGTCGAAATCGACCTCGCTGCCGGGCGCGTAGGTCTCGGGGGCCGGCTTGTCCTTGACCGGGTCGTCTATTGACTGCAAACGAATGTTCGTCTAACCTCCGAACAAATGTCCGGCGCCACCTTCAACGAGTCCGAGTATGCAGGGGACATAACGCTGGACCACGTCGTTCCCGCGTCATCCCCCGTTTTCGCCCCGCTTCCGTCCGACCTCCGCCCCGAGCTCGCCGCCGCGCTGCGGCGCCGCGGCGTCGAGCGACTCTACTCGCACCAGGCCGAGGCCTACACGGCGGTAAGAAACGGCCATCACCTGGTCGTGGTTACGCCCACCGCCAGCGGCAAGACGCTCTGCTACAACCTGCCCGTCCTGCAGCGCCTGCTCGAGGACCCCGAGCGCCGCGCCCTGTATCTGTTCCCCACCAAAGCCCTCGCGCAGGACCAGCTGGCAGAGCTCGGGGCGCTGAAGTCGAGCCTGCCCATCAACGTCCGCGTAGACACGTACGACGGCGACACGCCGCCCGGCCGCCGGACCGCGATCCGCGAGGGCGGCCACATCGTCATGACCAATCCCGACATGCTGCACACCGGCCTGCTGCCGCACCACACGCGCTGGCGCCGCCTGTTCTCCAGCCTCGACTTCGTCGTCATCGACGAGCTGCACACCTATCGCGGGCTTTTCGGCAGCCAGGTCGCCAACGTCATCCGTCGCCTGAAGCGCGTGTGCGCGTTCTACGGCTCGACCCCGACGTTCATCTGCGCGTCGGCGACGATCCGCAACCCGCGCGAGCTCGCGCAGAGACTGCTCGAGGAGGATGACCTCGCGCTCGTCGATCGCAGCGGAGCGCCGCGCGGAGAGCGACGCCTCATCTTCTACAACCCGCCACTCGTCAGCCGCGAGCTCGGCATCCGCCGCAGCTCGATGCTCGAAGCCCGGCGCATCGCCGCGCCGTGGATTCGCGATGGGGTGCAGACCATCGTCTTCTGCCGCAGCCGCCTGCAGGTGGAGGTGATGCTCAGCTACCTGCGCCAGGACCTTGCGCCGCGGCTCGACGCGTCGCGGCGCGTGCGCGGCTATCGCGCCGGCTACCTCCCGCTCCACCGGCGCGAGATCGAGGCGGGCCTCCGCGACGGCGAGATCACGGGCGTCGTCAGCACGAACGCGCTCGAGCTGGGCATCGACATCGGGAGCCTGCAGTGCGCGGTGCTGGTCGGGTACCCGGGGACCATCGCATCGACGTGGCAGCAGCTGGGCCGCGCCGGGCGCCGGTCCGGATCGATCGGCGTCTTCGTCGCCTCGAGCTCGCCGCTCGACCAGTTCATCGTGCGCCACCCGGAGTACTTCCTCGGCACCGACCCCGAGGAAGGGCTGATCGATCCGGACAACCTCCTGCTTCTGGCGGCGCATCTGCAGGCTGGTCTCTTCGAGCTCCCGTTCATGGACGACGAGAAGCTGGGCCATGCGGATGTGACCGAGCTGCTGAAAGTCTTCGAGGAGGACGGCTCGGCCACGCGCTCCGCGGGCAGGTGGTTCTGGAGCCGCCAGGCCTTTCCCGCCGAGGAGGTGCATCTGCGCCGCATCCTCGCCGACAACGTGGTGATCATCGACACCTCCAAACCGCGGCCGCAGGTCATCGGCGAGATGGACCAGTTCACAGCGCCCGTCCTGCTGCATGAAGAGGCGGTCTACCTGCACGAAGGCGCGCAGTACCACGTCGACCGTCTGGACTGGGACGAGAAGAAGGCGTACGTGCGGCCGGTCGAGGTGGACTACTACACCGACGCCCTCGCCTCGGTGACGGTGCAGGTGCTGGACACCTTCGGCGGTCCCGACGGCGAAGGCCTTAGCCGTGCCCACGGCGAGGTGAAGATCACGAGCCTTGCGTCGATGTTCAAGAAGATCCGCTTCCACACGCACGAGAACATCGGCGCGGGACCGATCCACCTTCCGGAGCAGACGCTCCACACCACCGGGTACTGGCTGACGGTCGACGAGGACCTCTGGCGCTCGCTCGGCAAGGAGACCCTCGAGGCCGGCCTGCAGGGGATGGCGCATTCCCTGCGCCACATCGCCAGCCTGCGCCTGATGTGCGACCCCCGTGACCTGGGGTCCGTGGCCGAGGTCCGCTCCGTGACCACACGCCTGCCGACCGTCACGGTGTTCGAGGTCTATCCCGGTGGAGTCGGCTTTGCCGCGCGCATGTACGAGCTCCATCGCGAGCTGCTCGACGACGCCTCCGCGCTCGTTCGGGACTGCCCGTGCGCGGCCGGTTGCCCCTCCTGCGTCGGCCCGCTGCATCTCGTGGAAGGAGCAAAGGAGGCTTGCCTGAAGCTTCTGTCCGTGAGCGCCTTACCCGTCTAGGCGCCCCGGCCCCACCACCGCGGCCGGCCCGAAGCTGGGAGCTCCCTCGCGGCTTCGAGGAGGCATCGACCCCGTTCGGGGTCGCGGTCTTGCGCCAGGAGGTGATCGGGCTTCCGGCCCTCGACCCCGACCCTGGCCGGATCGCCTACGTCGACACTGAGACGACGGGCCTGGCCGGAGGCGCGGGCACCTACGTCTTCACGGCCTCGGTCGCGACGCCGTGCGCCGCCGGCCTGCGGCTGGCGCAGTTCTTCCTCCCCGAGCCGGGCATGGAGGCAGCGTTTCTGCACGTCCTGCGCGACGAGGTCGAGCAGGCCGAGGGCGTGGCCACCTTCAACGGCGGCTCGTTCGACCTGCCCATCCTGCGCACGCGCTGGGTGATGGCGCGCATGCCGGGCGAGTTCTCGCACGCTCCACACGTCGACCTGTTGACCCTCGTCCGCGCGCTCTACCGCCATCGCCTCGAGAACTGCACGCTGCGCTACGTCGAGCAGCGTGTGCTCGGCTACGAGCGCGACGACCCGCTGCCCAGCGCTCTCGTCCCTGACGCCTACTTCAGCTACCTGCGGCAAGGTGCGCGTGACTTCCTCGAGGCCGCGCTCGAGCACAACCGGCTCGACGTCATCAGCCTCGTCCACCTCCACTCGCGGCTGCTGCGCAGGCTCGAGGGCGCGGACGTGGACATGGACGCCGACGACTGGCTCGCGCTCGGCCGGCATCGGTGGCGGCGCGGCGCTCGCGCCGACGGCTGGCGGGCGCTCCGCAACGCGACCGCGTTCGCACGCGGCGAAGCCGCGGCCACCGCTGGTTTGCTGCTCACGCGCCGGCTGGTCCGTCGCGGCTCGATCGCCGGCGCCGACACCCTGCTCCGTTGGCTCGAGACCCACACCGCGGACGACGTCCGCCTCGCCGTCGCCCGCGCCCGCCTTCTCGAGTGGCGCCGGCGCGATCCCGCTTCCGCGCTGAGCGTGGTCGAGGACGCGCAGCGCCGCATGCCCGAAGAGGCCCGCGAGCTGGAGGCGCGTCGCACGCGCCTGCTGCGAAAGCTACGAGGCCGCGAGCGCGTCGGCGGCCGGGGCGGCGGCGGCCGGCCACGCGAGGTCCGGCAGGTGCAGCTCGAGGCTCCCATCCTCGACGGCACGGCCTAGCGCCTGGATCACCTCCGGGTCGAACTCGGTGCCCGCGCCTTCTCGGACGCGCGCCAGCGCGTCCAGCGCCGGCAGCCTGTCGCAGGCACGGCCCGCGGTCAGCGCCTCGTAGCGCTCCGTGACGGCGAGGATGCGCGCGATCATGGGCACGCCGTCGCCCGACGCGTCCCACCGGTCGTGGTGGTGACGCACCGAGGCGACCACGACCGGCGGGAAGTTGGCGCCGCTGACGATCCGCTCGCCCTCCTCGCAGTGCCCCGGCACCTCGAAACCCTCGCCTCCAGGCAGTGTCATGTGGCCGACGTCGTGCAGGTACCCGGCCGCGCGCAGACCCTCGAGCGAGCTGAGCGTGACGCCAGTGCGCCTTCCGATCGCCTCGGCGATGGCGACGAGCCGGCTGGAGTGTCCCTGGGTGACCGGGCCGCGGTGGTCGACGGCGTGGGCGACGGCAACGATCACCTGCGGCCCGGCCTCGCTGAGCATCGCAACCAGGTCGCCTTCGGCGAGCTCGAGCTCCGTCACCAGCTGCGGAAACGTGCAGGCCCGGTCCTTGCCCTCGCGCTTGGCGAGGTACAGGGCCTGGTCCGCGGCCATGATCAGCTCGGCGGCGGTGAACCCGTCCTCCGGATACGAGGCGACCCCGATGCTGAACGTGAGGTGGCGGCCCGGGATCGTGTTCACGCCGGCCGCGTGGACGGCGTCGACGATGCGGTACGCCAGCCGCTGGGCGGCGGCGCCGTTGGCGTCGGAGGCGATGACCGCGAGCTCGTCGCCGCCGTAGCGCGCGACCACGTCCTGGCCGCGGACCGTGCTGCGAACGATGCGCGCACCCATCGCCAGCACGAGGTCGCCGTGCTGGTGGCCGAGCTGGTCGTTGACGGATTTGAAGAAGTCGTAGTCGACCAGGAGCACCGAGAGCGGCACATCGCGGCGGTCGGGCCGCGCGAAAGCCCCGTCAAGGCGGCGCCGGAACTCGCGGGCGTTGGCGAGCCCGGTCAGGCCGTCCGTCGTGGCCTCCTGGCGGCTGCGGTGGTAGCGCAGGGCGTTGGCGACCGGGACGGCGGAGCTGCCGGTCAGGGCGTTGACGGCGAAGAGGTCCTGATTGGTGAACGCCCCCTCGACCTGGCTGAGCAGGACCAGCACCGTCGCTCCGTCGCCGGACGCGATCGGCACGACCACAGCCGTGCGGTCGGACGAGAAGACAGCCTCCCCGGTGCCTGCGGCTTGTGACATCTGGTGCTCGTCGAGGACCTCGTCCTCCGGCATCATCTCCTTGCCGTCGCGGTTGGCCGCCGCCACCACCGAGAAGCCGTCTTGCGACGAGACCACCACCCGACCGTGCTGGGCGCTGGTCATCTGCACGGCGTGGTCGACGAGGACGTCGAAGACGTCCTTGATGTCGGTGTCGCTGACCAGGTTCGTGCTCAGCTCGCGCAGCGAGTCGGCCTGCGCCGCGCGCTCGACCGCCGCGCGGCGCTCGCGCTCCAGCTCTCGGGTCATGTAGCCGGTGGCCAGGGCGACGACCAGGAACAGGAACATCTGGCCGATCGTTGCGTCCGCGTTGATGGAGAAGTTGGAGGGAGTGAAGCTGCCGCCGATGAACAAGTACAGGAAGGAGACGACCAGGGCCGAGACGAAGCTGGCGGTGGCGCCGAACCGGACGGCGTTGGTGATCACGGCCAGGAACAGGGCGAGGAAGAACGGGCTGCTGAAGCCGTCTGACAGGTACACGAGCCCAGCGGCGAAGAAGATGTCCAGGACCATCGTGGTCAGGCTGAACTGCTTACCGGGCCGGTAGCCGCGAACGAGCACCACCTGCACGGTGACGTTCATGACCGCCCAACCGAAGAGAACGACGTCGACGACGACCTTGGCCTCGGTGGTCGTGTTGGGGTTGAGGTGGTTCAGGGCCCCGAGGACGATCAGAAACAGCCAACGGAAGACGAGCGCCACTCGCTCCCCTACCCGGCGCCGGTCGGCGTCGAAGGTGGCGTCGATCGCCCTGGCGCGCACGTCCTGCCAGCGCGACGCCTGGCGCGGAGGGGCCGAGGAAGGGGTGGCGGCGCTGGAGGTGGCGTTCATGGGCCCGATATGGCGCCCGTTAAATTACTCGCCCGTTTGGCGAACGAAAACGTCTTAACGCACGTTAGACCGCGTACCGATGGTGCATCCTAGTGCGCTGGAAATGCCGGCTGGAGGTCGAACGGGCGTTCACCGCAGGCGGCAGCGAGGCCAATCGCTGGTGGAGTTCGCGATCTCCTCAATGGTCCTGTTGCTGCTCGCCATGGGGCTTATCGACCTTTCCCGGGCCTTTTACTTCTCGGTGAGCCTCCAGGGCGCCGCCCGCGAAGGCGCACGTCACGGGGCTTGGTTCAACACCGCCGCCCGCCAGAACAACTTCCTCGACGACAACGACGTCATGACCGCCGTCAAGCAGGCCCTCTACGGCGCCGGCTTCACCGACGCCCAGATCCACCTGATGAACTCAGGCGGCTGCCTGGCTCCGAGCGACAGCAACGTCAATGGCAACAAGCCCTACCCCGCGGCCGCCTTCCCCGCGGCGTCGCAGAACGTCAACGTCTACATCTGCTACACCGACCCGTACGGCAACCAGACGGGGACGCGTCCGTCCGCTCCGCTGGACAACTCGTGGAAGCTCGGCGACATCAACGTGTCCTTGCTCATGAACTTCCAGCTCATCACGCCGTTGATCCAGGGCATGTTCGGCAACGGCCTGAACCTTGCCTACAACGAGCACTTCACCATCCAGGGCAAGCCGTGAGAGAACGGCTCTGGTTGCTCAAGAAGTACTTCCGTTCCGAGAGGTCGCAGGGCCTCACCGAGTTCGCGATCATCGCGCCGATCATCCTGCTGCTGACGTTCGGGATCATCGACTTCGGCCGCGCGCTCTATCTCTACATCACGCTCCAGCAGGCTGCGAACGAAGGCGCCCGCGTGGCCGTGCGCGCGTCTTACTTCATCGACCCGAACGGCGCCTCCCACACTTGGCCGACCGACACCGACGTGGCCAACGCCATCACCGGCCACGCCGTGATCATGGACCTGGCCAACAACCCGGCGTGCCCGAACGGACCGCTGCCCAACGGCGGCGTCCCCCAGGGCTCTCCGCAGAAGCCCGCCTCCAACACCGGATGGATCTTCATCACGGACCCCAGCACCGCGGGCAACGGCACGCCCAACGGTCCTCGTGGCGGCCTCGGCAGCTACCCGCCGCCCAACGTCGGCGCCGGCTGCAACAACGTGACGCCCGCGACGGGGAACGAGCCCATCAAGGTGACGCTCTGGTACACGTTCCAGCCGATCACACCGATCATCCAGCAAGTTGTCGGCAACAACATCGTCATCACGGCATATGCCGTTTATCGTGCCGAGTACTCGAACTAAGTCCCCGCAACGCAAGTTGCAGGAGGGCCAGGCGATCGTCCTGATCGCGCTCCTGATCCTCGTCCTGTTCGGCATGCTCGGCCTGGCCATCGACTCCGGTCGCGGTTACGTCGACAGGCGTGACCAGCAGACCGCCGTCGACGCCGCGGCGCTTGCGGCCGGCGACTGGTGGGAGAACTACCAGGACCTGAACGGTGTCGTCATACCCAACTCTGTGGCCTTGTACGAGTCCGACCTGCGCCTCTACAACGGACCCGCGGGCGCGCCGACGCACACGAGCCGCCTGGTCGGTCCGCAGAACAACCTGCCCGAGGACACCTACACCTACACCTGGAACGCGGGCTACACGCTGGTCATCGTCGCCACCGACACCCAGTTCAACGGCTACCAGTTCAAGTTCACGACCAACCACCAGCTGCCGCTGGCGTTCATCCAGATCTTCGGCGGCAGCCGGACGGTGGGCATCGGGGCCACCGCGACATCGATCGTCGGCAACCAGCGGCAGACGCCGGCGCTGCTGACCCTGAGTACGGAGACTTGCGCGACCAACCTGTCCGGTTCGGCCCAGCTGACAGTGCTCGGTGACGTCTACACGAACGGGACCGCGTGCCTGGACAATAACCTGCACGAGGCCGGCAACTGCTACGGCGCCGCGGGCTCGAACTGCAACGTGGCCCAGTACTACTGCTACAACTCGGACCCCGGCTTCGTCCCCTACCCGCCGACCCCGACGTGCAACCTCGGCGACATCACCGGGCAGGCCGTCGTGCCGGCGCCTACCCTTCCCGACCCCGGCTACCTGGCGCCCTCGATCGGCTACTACACCGCCGCCCAGGGCTACAGCCAGTACAACCGCGGCACGTGGACCGAGATGTACCCGGGCCAGTACGGCAACTTCCACCTCAGTGGTGGCTCGGCCAGCTGCGCCTTCCTGAACGGCGGCGTCTACAACTGGACCAACGGCTATACCTCGGATGCCAACGGCAGCCTGCTGTCCAACGAGCTCAAGGCGCCGGACGAGGAGCTCAGCTCCGCCCCGGCGACGACCAGCGTGGCCAACCCGCAGTTCTGGGACCAGAACGGCACCGGGTGCGCGGGGCACTTCACGGTGACCAACGGCGCGGGACAGACGATCCTGACGGGCCCGACCTGCACCAAGCTGTCGCCGCTGACCCCCAACCCCTGCCACTCCGGGGTGACGGACACCCTGCAGCGCAACAATAGGTGGGGCATCGAGATCACGTCGGTCCGGGACGACAGGTTCATGGACCCGACCATAACGCCGAACCCGTGCTTCAACGCCCCCGGCTGCCGCCGCGAGAGCGCACCGTCCGCCTGCAAGCTGACCCCCAACACCGTGGTGGGATCCAACAGCGCGCCGTCCAACATCGGCGTCAGCATCAACATCACGCAGAACGCGCCCGGCGCGACCCGGTACAACGTGTACCTCAACCCGTACGGGTGCGATGGGAACCCGAACCACTTCGGCTGGGTCGCACGCTACGACGCTCCCGGGTTCGTCAACGGGGTGGCGATAGGACCGTTCCCCAACGGCACTCCGTGGACGCTTGGGGCCGCCGCGCCTGCGGTCCCGCCCGCTGCAGGAGCAACCGTCTACGACGTCAACGACACGATGATCCCGAACCCGGCCACCCAGTGCTTCGCACAGTCGAGGTCCCTCGCGTGCGCCACCCCTGACGACGAGACCGACCCGCAGTGCTTCAGCAACTGCCCGCCACCCAACAACCTGCTCTCGCAGGAGAACGCGCCCATGTCGCTGCAGTACCCGCCGTACACCGGCGGCGACGTCGCCAACGAGAACTACTGCCAGGTCTCGCCTAACCCCGGCAACCCCATCGCCCCGTGCGAGAACACCACGGTCACCCCCGGCGCGGTCC